>OFSC01000555.1_pt1 | contig 30494 bp, 29 predicted proteins | sample 1543201 | NCBI WGS metagenome assembly OFSC01 (sample SAMN04209228, study PRJEB22552) | human gut metagenome | biome: gut; material: feces | host: Homo sapiens | place: USA: Oklahoma
GTCGAAATCGCTGGCACTTTTCTGGTTCTCTTTTGGTGTCAAAAGAGAACATCCCTCGGCAACAGCCTCTGCCCCCGCGGAGCGCGGCACAAACAAAAAAGCGAGAGCCTTCCGAAAAAACGGAGGACTCTCGCCTTTTTACTATTTTCAGCTATTCTCCGCGCCCTTTTCGCCAAGGGTGACGTTAACGGTCTGCATCTGGCCGCCGCGTGCGACGGTGATCTCGATGGTGTCACCAGCCTTGTGGTTCTGCATCAGGGAGCCAAGGTCGCTCTGGGTGGCCACCTCGCTGCCGTCTACGCTCACGATGCGGTCACCGGCCTGCAAGCCCGCCTTGTCGGCAGGGCCGCCCTTGACCACTTCCACGATGTAGACACCATAGGCGTTCACGCCCAGCTGGGCGGCGGTCTGGGCGTCGGTCACGGCATAGTAGCTGATGCCCAGATAGGGACGGCCGGTCACATAGCCGTTTTCCAGCAGCTCCTGCGCCACCTTGACGGCGTCATTTACCGGGATGGCAAAGCCCAGACCCTCGGCATCGCTGTCGGAGGACTTTGCATTGACGATGCCCACCAGCTCGCCGTTCATGTTGAACAGGCCGCCGCCGGAGTTGCCGGGGCTGACGGAGGCATCCATCTGGATCAGGGACATGGTGTTGACAGAGCTGGAACCCTGAATGCTGACGCTGCGGTTCAGGGCGCTGACAATGCCGCTGGTCACGGTGCCGCCCAGCTCACCCAGCGGGTTGCCCACGGCCATGACGCTTTCGCCCACCTTCAGGTTGTCGCTATCACCCACGGTGGCGGGGGTCAGGCCGGTAGCATCGACCTTCACCACGGCGATATCACTGGTGGTATCCTCGCCCACCAGCGTAGCGGGGTAATCCTTGTCGCCGATGCTCACGGTGATGTTGGATGCACCGCTCACCACATGGGCGCAGGTGAGGATATAGCCGTCCGAGCTGATGATGACGCCGCTGCCTGCGCCGCTCTCCACCTGGCTCTGGCCGTACCAGGACCACTGGGAGTAGACCACCTGCTCGGTGGTGATGACCACCACACTGGGGCTGACCATCTCAGCCACCTGTGCGGTGCTCAGGCCGGTGCCGCTGGTGGCGCTGATGGAATTGCCGGTGCTGTCGGTGCTGCTGTCAGAGCTGACCGGGCGCTCCACCTGCTGGATGACCACCTTGCTGCTGCCGCCGTATTTTGCGCCCACAAAGCCGCCTGCAAAGCCCATGGCTGCTGCCAGCACCAGCGCCACGGCGCTGCGTGCCAGCTTTTTGCCATTGAACTTCTTCTTGCGGCGGGGCTTTTCCGGCTGCGCCGGGGCGCTGTACTGCGGCTGCTCCGGCGGGATGGGCGGCACGCTGCCGCCATCTGCCGGGGCGGTATCGGCCGGGCGCACAGGCTGTGCTTCCGGCTCGTTATACTGGTTCGCCGTGTTCATGCCGCTGCTGCCCACGTTGGGGTAGCCGGTCTCGTTATTGGAAGCGGAATAATCGTATTCCCACTTGTTCTCGTTTTCCATGTTACTACATCCTTCCCTCAAAGGCCGGTCCGCAGGGACATCTGTTCCTTTGAACTGTCCCTATTGTAACTGTCAAATGTGAAAATGAATCGCTTGCGCCGTGAAGAATATGTGAAATGCGGTCCTGTTTTTCTGCCCTTGACAGCAGCGTTTCCGCTTGCTATTGTAAGGGAAGAACATTGGCCCGTCAAGGAGGAGCTTTTTATGGAACTGCACCGCACCGAACAGGGGTTTGCCCTGTATAAAGAAAAGGACTGCATCGGAGAGTGCCGCCTTTCTCCCGCCCCCAAGGGCGCACAGCTTGCCGCCCTGTGCATCCTGCCCCGGTGGCGGCGCAAGGGCTACGGCTCCTACCTGTTAAAAGAAGTATTGCGCAGCTTTGGCGGCTATGACCGGGAAGCTGCCACGGTTTTTACCGCCCCGCTGCCGGAAAACGCCGCCGAGCTTGCCTTCTGGGGCAAATTCGGCTTTGCCGCCGAGGGCGGGCAGCTGGTGCGCCGCCGCACCCCGGACCTGACGGCAGTAAAATTTGTGCAGGACTTTTTAGCCGCCCGGCTGGTGCACCCGCAGCTGTGCGTGGACGCCACCTGCGGCAACGGCGGCGACACCGCCTTTCTGTGCAATCTGACTGCCCCCACCGGGCGGGTGCTGGCTTTTGACGTGCAGCCCGAAGCCATCCGCTCCACCCGTGCCCGGCTGGAAAAGGCAAATGTGCCCGCCGAGCGGTACGAGCTCATCTGCGGCAGCCACGCCGACTTATTACAGTATGTGCAGCCCGGCACTGCCGATGCAGTCATGTTCAACTTTGGCTGGCTGCCGGGGGCAGACCACGGGGTATTCTCCACCGCGCAGAGCAGCATCCCCGCCTTGCAGGCGGCGCTGCAGGCGGTGCGCCCCGGCGGCATCGTGAGCGCCATCCTGTACAGCGGGGCGGTCATCGGCTCGGACGAAAAACAGGCGGTGCTGCGTTTTCTGCGCGCACTTCCACTGAAAAGTTTCACCGTTCTGGTGTGTGATTTTGCCAATTGGGCCGAAACTGCCCCTCTGCCCTGCCTGATCCTGAAAAAATAACGAAAACCCTTGCATTATCACGCGTTTTCGTATAGAATAAGGTGCGTATGTGTAAAAATGCTTCTTCCGGCATCGCGCAGCGATGCCGGAAGAAGTTCCATCCATTTCAGGAGAAATATCATCTATGACAAATCGTGAAGAGATCGAACGCCGCAGGACGTTCGCCATCATCAGCCACCCCGACGCAGGTAAGACCACCCTTACCGAAAAGCTGCTGCTGTACGGTGGAGCCATCAATCAGGCTGGCTCCGTCAAGGGCAAGCAGAGCGCCAAGCACGCCGTGTCCGACTGGATGGACATTGAAAAGCAGCGTGGTATCTCGGTTACCTCTTCGGTGCTGCAGTTCAACTACGCCGGTAAGTGCGTGAACATTCTGGATACCCCCGGCCATCAGGACTTCTCGGAGGATACCTACCGCACCCTGATGGCGGCAGACTCTGCCGTCATGGTCATCGACGCCGCAAAGGGCGTTGAGGCCCAGACCATCAAGCTGTTCAAGGTGTGCACCCTGCGCCATATCCCCATTTTTACCTTCATCAACAAGATGGACCGCGAAGCCCGCGACCCCTTTGAGCTGATGGAGAACATCGAGGAAATTCTGGGCATCAAGACCTACCCCATGAACTGGCCCATCGGCTGCGGCAAGGAGTTCAAGGGCGTGTTCGACCGCAACGCACGCAAGGTGCTGGCTTTTTCCAGCGATGGACGCGCCAACGGCGTGAAGAAGGTCAGCGAGACCGAGGCCGAGCTGGGCGACCCCGCACTGGACGAGCTGCTGACCCCCTACCTGCACCAGCAGCTGGTGGACGAGATCGAACTGCTGGACGGCGCTGCCGAGGAGTTTGATCTGGACAAGGTGCTGCGCGGTGAGCTGAGCCCCGTGTTCTTCGGCTCTGCATTGACCAACTTCGGCGTGGAGCCCTTCCTTGAAAACTTCCTGCGGCTCACCTCCGCCCCGCTGGCCCGCGTGGACAGCCTGACCGGCGAGCCGGTGGACCCCTGCCGGGACGAGTTCTCCGCTTTCATCTTTAAAATTCAGGCCAACATGAACAAGGCCCACCGCGACCGCATTGCCTTTATGCGCATCTGCTCCGGCAAGTTCGAGCGCGGCATGGAGGCCTACCATGTGCAGGAGGGCAAGAACATCAAGCTGGCCACCGGCACCCAGCTGATGGCGCAGGACCGCGCCATCGTGGACGAGGCCTACGCCGGCGACATCATCGGCCTGTTTGACCCGGGCATCTTCTCCATCGGCGACACCCTGTGCACCGGCAAAAAGAAGGTCCAGTTCGCGGGCATCCCCACCTTCTCCCCGGAGCACTTTGCCCGCATTGAGCAGAAGGACACCATGAAGCGCAAGCAGTTCGTGAAGGGTATGGAGCAGATCGCGCAGGAAGGCGCCATCCAGATCTTCCGCGAAGTGGGCGGCGGCATGGAGGAAGTAGTGGTCGGCGTGGTCGGCGTGCTGCAGCTGGAAGTGCTGGAGTACCGTCTGAACACCGAGTACAACGTGGAGATCCGCATGCAGCAGCTGCCCTTTGAGCAGCTGCGCTGGGTGCAGAACGACCCCGACACCTACAATCTGCGGGATCTTGACCTGACCAGCGACACCAAGGCTGTGGAGGACATGAAGGGCAACCGTCTGCTGCTGTTCACCTCCGACTGGGCGGTGCGCTGGGCCGAGACCCACAACGAGAGCTTGCAGCTGAGCGAGTTCGGCAACATCTGATAAAAGAGCGCTGCGGAGTGCACCTGCGCTCCGCAGCCTTTTTTATATAGCAGCCAAGAATACAACATAGAATGCCAGACATCAGAATGAGGGTTCCCATTGCGGGGAACACTGCTGGCACGGAGGGTAAAGTATATGCAGAACATCAACATTGGCAAAAGCGGTATCGCAGTGCCGTTTCTGGGCATGGGTACATGGGCCATCGGCGGCGGTGCATGGTGGGGCGATAACGACGACGCACTGTCCGTAAAGGCCATCCAGACCGCCGTGGAGCAGGGCATCCAGTGGATCGACACTGCACCCATCTACGGGCTGTACCACAGCGAGGAAGTGGTGGGCGAGGCCATGAAGCACATCGACCGCGACAAGGTGGTGCTTTCCACCAAGTGCGGCCTGGAGTGGCGGCACGAGACCCCCATCCTGCACAAGGTAGTGGACGGAGTGCAGGTGTACCGCGACCTCTCCGCCAAGAGCATCATCGAGGACGTGGAGGACAGCCTGCGCCGTCTGCACACCGACCATCTGGACGTGCTGTACACCCACTGGCAGAGCCCGGATTTTGGCGTGTATCCGCTGGAAGAGACCATGGAAGCCATGATGAAGCTGAAGGAGCAGGGCAAGATCCGCGCCATCGGTGCTTCCAACGTCACCTCCGACATCATCCGGGGCTACTGCAAGTACGGCCAGCTGGACGTCATTCAGGAAAAGTACAGCCTGCTGACCCGCCGCATTGAAAAGCAGCTGCTGCCCACCTGCAAGGAGCTGGGCGTTTCGGTGCAGGCCTACTCCCCGCTGGAGCAGGGACTTCTGACCGGCAAGGTGACCATGGACACCATCTACCCGGAGGGCAGCACCCGCAACACGAACCCCTGCTTCCAGCCCACCCGCCGGGCACAGGCGCTGGAACTGCTGGCAAAGTGGGGCGATCTGACCGAGAAGTACGACTGCACCATGGCGCAGCTGGTCATCGCCATGACCGCCCGCATGATCCCGGGGCTGCACGTTCTGTGCGGTGCCCGCAAGCCGGAGCAGGTACTGGACAACGCCGGTGCCATGCACATCAAGCTGGACGGCGCCGACGCCGTCCGCATGAAGTGGGACGTGGACGCGATCTCCTGAGGATAAACCAAACAACACCGGAGCATCTTCGGACGCTCCGGTGTTGTTTTTTATCTCTTATTCTCCTCTTGCCAGCGCTTGCAGCTTTTTCTTATCCAGCACCTGCACGCCGCCGCGATACAGCCGCACCCAGCCCTCCTGCGCAAAGTATTTGAGCATCCGGCTCACCACCTCGCGGGCAGAGCCCATGTACTTTGCCATCTGGTCGTGGGTCATGCGGAGGTCCGCGCCGCCGGTCTTGGCAAGCTCATCGGTCAGAAAGATTGCCAGCCGCCGGTCGGCGCTCATGAACAAAATCTGCTGCATCGTCCACATGGTATCGGAAAAGCGCTCTGCCGTCATCTGGTAGGCGTAGCAGCGCACATAGACGTTTTCCTGCATCAGCTGCCGGAAGATGCCCGCGCTGATGCACAGCGCTTCGGTGTCCTCCTCGGCGTCGATGTAAAGGTCGATGTTCACCGCGTCCATCACGCAGGAGGCGGACAGAATGCACACCTCCCCGCCGAACAGGCGGTACAGTGTCACGTCCCTGCCGTCCTCGGATAGCAGATAGGAGCGCAGCTGCCCGCTGCGCAGCAAAAGGATGCCCACACAGCTTTCCAGCGGGCTGTGCACCCGGGCGCCCTTGGCGTAGTGCACCGGGCGGGTAAAGCGGCACAGCCGCTCCTGTTCTTCCGGGGTCAGCTGCTCCCAGAACGGAAACGCACAGGCCAAGCACCGGGCGTGCGGAGATGTTTCGGCCATACGGCTCACCCCTTTCGCAGCGCCTTGGCGGCTTCCGTGCCCGCCAGTGCGCCCCCGTAAACGGCCTTTGCCACCTGCAACAGCCCGCCGGTGCAATCCCCGGCGGCGTACAGGCCGGGCACGGTGGTCTGCATTTTGTCGTCCACCACGATGCGGCTGCCCTCTACGGCAGCGCCCAGCTTTCGGGCCAGTGCGGTACTGCCCGCCACGCCCAGCGCCACAAATACGCCGGATACTTCCCGCACCGCGCCGTCCGCCAGCTGCACGCCGGTGACGGTCTGCTCGCCCAGAATGGCTTCCACCTTCTGGGTGCAGACGGTCACCTCGGGCGGGAAGTCTGCGGTCAGGGCTGCGCCGTTCGTCAGCAGAGTGACGCTTTTTACCACCGGCAAAAGCGCCTGCACCTCATGCAGGGCGTACTCGCCGCTGCCCAGCACCGCCACATCCTTTCCGCGGTAGAAAAAGGCGTCGCAGGCGGCGCACCAGCTTACGCCGTGGCCTTCCAGCCCGGTCAGCCCCGGGATGCGGGGCACCGCGCGGGAAGCACCCGTTGCCAGAATGACCGCATCTGCCGGGTATGCGCCCGCCAGCGTTTCCACGGTCAGACGGTCGGTCCATGTCAGCCCCACGGCCTCGGTCTGCACGAATTGCACCCCCAGCCGCCGGGCGTTCTCGATGCTGCGGCGTTCCAGCTCCGGCCCGGAGACCGGCTGGGCGAAGCCGTAATAATTTTCGATTTTTTCGGCGCGCGCCAGCGCCCCGGAGCCCTTGGTCAGCACGGTGGTCTGCACCCCGGCGCGCACGGCGTACAGGGCAGCGGACACCCCCGCCGGACCGGAACCTACGATGACGATGTTGGACATGGTGTTGCTCCTTTGCATGGTTCTTTTGCCCTTATTATACACCAAAGCCGCGCAGATTTCTGTGACCGGGTCGCAAAAACTTTTTGGGCGGCGGGCACTGTTCAAGCTCCGGGGCGTGTGCTATACTGTTGTCATGTTAAAATTTCTGCCACAGGGGGCTTTTGCTTTATGTCCAAACAACGTCTGCTTTTCATCACCACCGGCGGCACCATTGCCAGCGTGCGCACCCAGCAGGGGCTGAAGCCCGTGCTTTCCAGCGAGGAGCTGCTTGCGCATCTGCCGGAATTGAAGGAGCTGTGCTGCCCGGAAACGCTGGCGCTGTGCAGCATCGACAGTACCGACCTCGGACAGGAGCACTGGCTCATGATGGCACGCGCCATTCAGGAAAACTACGCCCTGTACGATGGCTTTATCATCTGCCACGGCACGGATACGCTGGCGTACTCTGCGGCGGCGCTCTCTTATCTCATCCAGAACGCAGATAAGCCCATCATCCTCACCGGCGCGCAGCAGCCCATCTCCAACGAGATCACGGATGCCAAGAAAAACCTGCGGGACAGCGTGGTTTGCGCTATCGACCCGGGCAGCCGGGGCGTGATGGTGGTGTTTGGCGGGCACGTCATCGCGGGCACCCGCGCCAAGAAGAACAAGACCATCAGCTACGACGCCTTTGCGTCGGTCAACTTCCCGGAGCTGGCGCTGGTGCAGGGCGACCGGCTGGTGCGGTACATCCCCTCGCCGTGGCCCACCGGCCCGGTGGAGTTCAGCCGCACGTTGGACAGCCGGGTGTTCCTGCTCAAGCTGACCCCGGGCATGTCCCCGGCGCTCATCCCGGAGATCTTCCACCTGTACGACTGCGTCATCGTGGAAAGTTTCGGCGTGGGCGGCATCCCGCAGCAGCTGATGGACGCCTTTGCCGCCGGGCTGGGCGATTACGAGACCACCCACAAGGTGCTCATCATGACCACGCAGGTCACCTACGAGGGCAGCGATGTGGGCGTGTACGAGGTGGGCAAGCGGGTGCGCAACCGCTTCCGCTTTTTGGAAGCCCACGATATGACCATTGAGGCCGTGGTGACCAAAAGTATGTGGCTGCTGGCGCAGAACTGCGAAAGCTTTGACCAGCTGCAGCAGCGGTTCTACCGTCAGGTGAACTTTGACACCTTCTATCACTGAGCCACTTTTTCAGAATACCAGCTGCACCAGCAGCACATAGCAAAGGGTGCCCCCCGCCACACTGAGCAGGGTCTGGTGCTTCCACTTGTGCAGCGCGATGGTCGCCAGCAGCGCAAGCGCTTCCGGGATGCCGTGACTGCCGGAGAACGGGGTGACCCCCTTCAGGCAATAGACGATGAGCATCCCGAAGATGGCGGCGGGCAGCACCCGCCCCAGATACCGCACCACCTCCGGCGGCTGCTGCTCCTTGCTGGAAAAGATCAGAAACGGCAAAAAACGGGTAAGCATGGTGGCGGCGGTGCACACCGCAATGGTAAGCCCCATCTGAACTGCCGTCATTCCTCTACCTCCCCGGCTGCTTTTTCCATCGGACGGCGCAAGGCCAGCAGCAGCACCAGAATGCCGCCCATGGACGGCAGCAGAAAGCTGCCGGAGCCGAATACCATCAAGCACACCAGCGGCACGGCAAGCCCGATCAGGGCACTGCCGTGCTGCTGATCTTTTTCCCACTGGTTCAGGAAGATGACCGTGAACATTGCGGTCATGACAAAATCCACGCCCTCGGTGCTGAAGGGCAGCACCGTGCCCAGCGCAGCCCCAAGCCCGGCGCTGCCCACCCAGTAAAGCTGATCCAGCAGGGTGATGAAGAACATGAACCAGCCCTTGTCCACCCCTTCCGGCGGCGTTGCCGAGCAGGTGATGGAAAAGGTCTCGTCGCTCATGGCAAAGATCATGTAAAAGCTGCGCCAGCCGTAGCCCTTGTAGCGCTCCAGCATGGCAAGGCCGTAGAACAGGTGCCGCGCCTGGATCATCAGCGCCATCAGAAAGGCCGACAGCGGCGAGAACGCGCCCAGCAGCAGGCTTGCCAGCACGAATTCCAGCGAGCCGCCGTACACGACAGTGCCCATGAGCATGGGCATCCACACCGGCAGCCCCAAGGACTGCACATAGATGCCGTAGCCCAGCCCCAGCACAAAATAGCCCGCCAGCACCGGGATGGTCTGCGGAAAAGCCGCCCGCAGCGCCCGCAGGCAGGGGTGCGGCAGAGCGGGGGAAACGGTTCGGGACAGATGCTGCATAGAAAAGCTCCTTGCTTTGCGGGAACAGCGGGCGGCCGCCCATATACCCACATAGATTGTATGGAATAAGTAATTTCTATTATAGCACATCCCTGCGCTTTTGCAAGACGGCTGGTGTCCTGCTGCCGGGACGATTTGGAATGCGCTCCGCGTTGCTCTGCGCATCTTCAGCGGAAAAATGATTTAGAATTTCGCAATTCCGGAAAATCTGCGGATTTTCCGGAATTGCCTTTTCACGGGAGGGGACGCAGCGGGAAACGGCAGCTGCCGCGCTTGTTTCCTGCGGAAACAGCCGCGCGGCGGGTCCCTTCTCAGGCTCACTGCGTTCGCCAGCTCCCCCGAAAGGGGGAGCTTTTTGCGCTGACCGGCAGATATCCAAAGCTCCCCCTTCGGGGGAGCTGGCACGCCGTCAGGCGTGACTGAGAGGGTTAGCGCCTGAGAGGGCGAGCCCGCTGCCCTGCAGGCGTCAAACGCAAAAGCAGCCAGACCGGGCGGTCTGGCTGCTTTTATGCTTATAAAAATATTTTACTCTACCTCTTCATCCGCGAAGATCCACAGCACCTCGTTGATGTGGGAGCCGCTGCGGGAGTAGGGGGTCACACGGATGCAGAAGCTGCGGCCGTCCGTCTTGCGGTAGCGGTGCTCCAGCAGGTTGCTGCTGAACACGGTGCTGCGCACAAAGCCGAAATCGAACAACTTTGCAAAGTTTTCTCTGTCCTCGGGCGCTACCAGCTTGTCGCGGTAGTTGGTCAACGCAGCGCGGAAAGAGCCGCCGCAGGTGTCCAGAACGGACTGGAAGTCGTCCGGCACAATAACGGGGCGCACGGTGTCCTCCTGCAAGTCCACCACGATTACAGTCTTGTACTTGGGGGCAAGCACCTTTAAAAAGTGCTCGGCATCCCGCTTTTCCTGCAGGGTGCGCTCCATCTTTTCGTTCAGGCCTTCCAGCTGGCGGGCGCGGCCGTTGTGGTCGTAGTAGGCCTGCCGGTCCTGCCGCATGGCAGCCTCGGCCTTGGCCACAGCCTCGTCCAGATGGCGCAGGTCGGCGGTCTGCTGGATGCCTACCGAGATAGCATAGTCCTTTTCCTTCAGAAAGGCGCGCATCCGGTCCGCAGTGCTCCACACGCTGTAAGGCGGCTCGTTGGGGGTCAGGATGACAAATTCATCGCTGCCGATGCGGTACACCCGGCTGGTAGCAAAGAACTTGCGGGCGGCATTTGCCAGACAGCACAGCAGGGTGTCGCCGCTGCGGTGACCCAGATGCTCGTTTACCTCGTGCATCCCCACCACATCAATGTAGGTGCACACCACGGATTCGTACCCGCTGTTGGGCAGCTCCCGCAGGTCGGCTTCGTACCGGCTGCGGTTGGCAAGACCGGTCAGGGTGTCGTGGCTGTAAGAGAAGTCCAGCTCCTCGCTGAGCTGGTCGGCCTGTGCGTCGTTGCGCACCAGCACGGTCGCCCACGGGTTCTGGGCGCAGCAGCCACGGCAGGGCAGCACCTCTGTGGTGACCCAGATATACTGGCCGGACACGTTCTCGCGGTAGCGGTAGAACTCCGGCGCAGTGGCGTGGTACAGCACAGAGCGCAAGGCCTCCAGATCGGTCTGCTCCAAGAACAGGTCTGTGTCCTCCTCGTGCACGATCTTCTCGTTCACCATGCGGTCGCAGTAGTTGACAAAATCTTCTTCTTTTTCCAGATCCGGATCCAGCAGGCGGGCGTCCCGCTTGATCACCCGGTACGCACCGGTGGCAAGGTTCAGCAGCGAAATCTCCAGCACGTTATCGGTAAAGATCTGGTAGGCCTGCAAGGCCAGCGCAGTCTTTTCGGTGCCCGGGTTCTCCACCCGGCGGTCACGGCGCATCAGGTCGCGGCGCAGATCCCAGTAATCCTGATTGGTGGGATCTGCCAGCAGTTTTTCGGCGTTTTCCACCGGCATGGGCTTGAAGAAATAGTAGCCCTGCGAGTACAGGCAGTCCGCCGCCTGCAGCATGGACACCTGTTCCGGGGTCTCCACGCCCTCGGCGATGATGGGCAGATTCAGCCGGTGCGCCATATCCACCACCGACTCCACGATCTGCACGCCCTTGCTGCGGTTCTCCTGATTCATGTCGATGAGCTTCATGTCCAGCTTGATGGCATCGACGTTGGTATCCTTGAGCATATTCAGCGAGGAATACCCGCTGCCGAAGTCGTCCATCATCACCGCAAAGCCCTTGCGGTGCAGTCCCTGAATGGCGTTTTCCACCATCTGGGTGTCCTCGGCCACCATGGTCTCGGTGATCTCAGCCAGCAGGAGTTTGGGCTCCAGCTTATATTTTTCCACCAGATCTGCAAAGATCTGCGGCACATCCAGATTGAGGATATCCTGCACCGAAACGTTCACCGACACCGGCACAAGGTTGCTGCCGCTTTCCTGCCACTTCTGCAAAGTCTGGCAGACGGATTCCCAGATGTACTGGTCCAGCCTTGTCACAAGACCGGTGCGCTCCAGCAGCGGCATGAACTCGGCGGGAGGAACACAGCCCCGGGTGGGATGGTTCCAGCGCACCAGTGCCTCCATGCCCACGATGGCGCGGGTGATGCTGTTGCACTTGGGCTGCAAAAAGAAGCAGAATTCGTGGTTATCCAGTGCGCGCTCCAGCTCGCCCAGCAGCTGCTGCTGTTCCTTCAGCTCGTTGAGCATGGTGGGCTCAAAGCGGTGCAGGTAGCCGCTGTCTGTCGTCACACCGGCGATCTGCGCATAGTTGCACAGGGTGGCGGCATCTGCACCGGGGTTTGCCTGCACGGGGCACACGCCCATTACCACAAAGAAGGTGACATCCTGTCTGCCGGCAGCCATGCAGGCCTGCAGCGTGGCAAGCACGGCGGTCTGCTCGGCCTTTTCGTCCGGCAGGCACAGGAAAAAGTCATCGTTTCCAAAATAGCCCACAGGATAGCCGGTCTGCCTGCTGTAACCCAGCAGACAGTTTGCCACAGTTTCCAGCAGAGCATCGCCCTTTTCGGTGCCGTAAAGCTCGTTATAAAGCTTGAAGTGCTGGATATCCACAGCGGCAACAGCCCATTCTGTTCCCTGATGCGCGGTCAGGAATGTATGCAGGGCCTGTAAAAATGCGTCCTTGCGGTCGATCCGCTCCAACGCAGCAGATGCCGGTGCGGCGGCATCTGTTTTGGTCTTTCGTTCCTCTGACATAACGATTCCTCACAATTTGGATAGTTTCAATACGGACAAGTCGATTGCGGTCGGTTTGTATACATTATAATCAGTATAACACGGTTTAAGTCGTTTTGAAATAGTTTTTTCACGCTTTATAACAACATTATTCGAGCAAAGTGCAACAAAAATGCCACACACGGCGGAGCCGGTGCGGCATTTGGGGTCATTTGGATTCCTTGTTGTCGTCCTTGTTTTCCTGTTCGGCGCGGTGCAGCACCTCCCGCAATGTGGGCAGACTGCGCAGCTTTTTGCCGTGCCGGAGCTTCGGGTAGGCACGCAGCATACGGCGCGGGCCCACGATGCGAGGGGTGCGCAGCAGCTGCGCCTGCATCTCCTCGCTGCGCTGTTGCAGCTCTGCGGCCAGCTGTTCCAATTGCAGCAGCTCGGCGGCGCGCTCGGCAGTGCCCTTGGCGGCAAGACGGGCGGCGTTGGCAGCTTCGGCAGCGTTCAGGCGGGCGTCCTCGCTGGCGCGGCGGGCAGCCTCGGTAGCCTCGGCAGCCTTGGCGCGGATGGCAGCCATGGTCTCACGGGCAGAGGGGCGCTTTCCGGCGGCATCCCGCGCCTCGGCGGCGGCAAGCTTGAATTGCAGCCGTCCCTCGTCCAGCTTCTTGTCGGCGTTCAGGGTGGTGGTGCCCAACAGCTGGGTCATGGCATCGCTGACGGCGTGGATACTGTCGCCCAGCTGCTCCATGGTGTCCAGCGTATCAGCCAGTGCAGAGGCAGCAATGGCGGTAGCCACCACGTCCGCCGCGTACACGGCGTACAAAAAGCACATGAGGATGACCCCCACAAAGGGCGGGATCAGGTCTACAAGGTCAGCCACCACCGGGTGCACGATACGCATGACCACCAGCGTGCCCACGCCCCACAGCAGGCAGAATTTCAGACAGATATAGCCCCCGATGTTAAGGGGAAAATCGCTGTAATCCCACCAGCGGGTGTGGTAGAGCTTATACAGCGCCCAGCCGCCCACCAGTTCCAGTGCACTGGGCAGGATGACGCCGCCTATATACAGCAGCAGGATGCTGTGTTGCAAGGGCGTAAGGGCAAACAGCACGATGATCATGCCAAAGCCGTAGATGGGGCAGACCGGGCCGTTGAGGAAGCCCCGGTTCACCAGCTGACCGGTGGTGGCGGCGGCATAGATGACCTCCAGACACCAGCCTATGCAGGAATAGATCAGGAAATAGGCCAGAATATGGTACAGCGAAAAGCCACATACCACGGTATCGGTAAGAAAGCTTACCATAGGCACCTCCGTTCTTCAGTTCTGTTTGGATACGATCTTATATTCGTCCCCCGGCTCAAAAAAGGGACAGGCAGCGGTATTATGCGCAAGATAGCGTGCCATCTCGTCCTCGTCCAGCGCAGCGCCCTGGGCGCAGTAATAGCTGCCGTATTCGTCCTGAATGTTGTTCAGGCACAGCTCACAGGGGTCAGACATTTCCTTCGCCTTCCTGCGTGGCGGCTTCGGCAGCGGCAGCTTCGCGTGCCATCCGCTTGAGCACCTTGGGGTCTACCCATGTCACGCTGTCGGCACCGGGCTTTTTGCGGGCAATGAGTGCCTTGATCTTGATGCCCATTTCGGTGAACATGCCCTCGTGCTCGGTGCGGATGTTCCACTCCGGCTCGTTCTCGTGCAAATCGTAGGTGATCCACTCGATGTCGTAGCCGGAAGCGGGGAAGTACTCTACGCTGTCCCGGAACAGATCATCGTCGTCGGTCTTGAAGTAGATCTCGCCGCCGTCCTTCAGAAACTCGCGGTAGGCGATCAGCTGGCGCGGGTAGGTAAGGCGGTGCTTGTGGGAGGAGTCGTTCTTGCTCCACGGGTTGCAGAAGTTGATATAGATGCGGCTGACCTCATCCTCCGGGGTGATGACGCCCTTGATGCGCTCGATATCGGTGCTCATGATCTTGACGTTGTCGATGGGGCGCCCCGCTGCCTGATAGGCGGCCTCGATCTTGCGCTTGGCAAGAATGAGCACCTTATCGGTGATGTCGATGCCCAGATAGTTGTTTTCCGGGTGGGCACAGGCCAGCTGAGAGATGAAGCCGCCCTTGCCGCAGCCCAACTCCAGAATAAAGGGCTGCTCCGGGCGGGCATACTGGCCGTGCCACTTGCCGCCCCAGATGAGGGGTTCGTGCACATGGAAATCCGCGGCCATCAGTTCGTCGTGGGCATAGGGTTTGAAACGCATTCTCATAGTTTGTTGTTCTCCTTCAAAAATCTCTCCACCTGCTCCGGGGTGGCGGCGCAGCTGCCCTGACAGATACCGGGCTTGCCGCCGCCGCGTCCGTTCAGGGCGGCGTTCAGTGCTTTGGTCAGGGCGCGCACATCGCCGTCCCGCCGGGCAAGGCAGTAGCCGGTGCCCTTTTCGGTGGGGGTCAGAGCGGCGCACAGGCCGGTGGTGGCTTCGGTCAGACGGACAGCCAGCCGGTGCAGCCCGTCCGGGTCCAGCCCCGGCAGGGTACGGATGGCATCCGCATCGGGTGCGGTCAGCTGCGCAAGGGCGTCAAACAGCTGGCTGCACAGTCCGAAATGTGTAAACTTGAGTGCAGTATACTCATCGTAGACCCGGTGCACCGCCACAGCGGTCTGGTCGGCCTTGGCAGAGAGCAGCGCGCCGATCTCCGCCTGCCGGGCGCGCATGGCCTGCGCCGCCGCCAGCGCACGGGCTCCGCACACCACGCTCAGCCGCACACCGCCCTTGTAGTTCTCGCTGGCAAGGATCTTGATCTGCCCCACCTGACCGGTGGTGCGGGTGTGGGTGCCGCAGCAGGCGCAGACGTCCGCGCCCGGGATGGTCACGATGCGCACCTGCCCCTCGATCTCCTTTTTGGAGCGGTAGACAAGGGCGGCAAGCTCCTCCCGGGTGGGGTAGCTGATGAGCACCGGCACATCCTGCCACACGATGCGGTTGGCGGCAAGCTCCGCCTGCCGCAGCCCCTCGGGGCTGATGGGCACACTGGTGTCCATGCGCACGACCTCGGTGCCCACATGGAAGCCCACATTCTCCGCCCCGAACATCTGGTGCAGGATGCCGGAGAGGATATGCTCGCCGGTGTGCTGCTGCATCTTATCGAACCGCCAGTCCCAGTCGATGCAGCCGGCAACGGCTGCGCCGGGCGCTGCGGCAGCGGGCAGGGCATCCACCGTATGCCAGATGACGCCTGCCTGCTCGTGGACATCCAGCACCCGCAGCACCGTGCCGTCCGGCAGGGTCAGCGTGCCCCGGTCGGCGGGCTGACCGCCGCCCTCCGGGTAGAACACCGTGCCGTCCAGCGCGATGCGCCCGCCGCCGGTCTTTTCGTCCGGCTCTGTGGCAAGGATGACGCTTTCGCATTCGGTGCGGAAAGCATCCTGCTCAAAATATTTTTCTGTGCGCTGCATAGCGCGAGTACCTCCTGTAAAATAGAACGATTGGCAATGCCCAAAGGCGCCCCCTTGGGGGAGCTGCTGAGCGCAGCGAAGCTGAGGGGGTACCCCATAAAAACCAGTATACCACGATTTTTGCCTGTGGAAAATAGTTTACAGTTATGTTATGATAGGAAACAACGAATATTCCCGAAAATTGACAGCGAGGAAGGTAACGGATCATGCGTGAAAGTGGTATTCTGATGCCGGTATCCAGTCTGCCCGGCCCTTACGGGATCGGCTGCTTTGGCAAGGCGGCATTTCAATTTGTGGATTTCCTGTCTGCGGCAGGACAAACGATCTGGCAGCTGCTGCCGCTCAGCCCCACCGGCTACGGCGACAGCCCCTACCAGAGCTGCTCTGCCTTTGCGGGCAACCCCTATTTTGTGGATCTTGAAGCGCTGGAAAAAGAGGGTCTGCTGACCGCCGCAGACCTCAAGGCGGAAAGCTGGGGGAAAGACCCGCTGGAGGTGGACTACGGCACCTTGTACGTCAGCCGCTTTGCGGTGCTGCGCAAGGCCTACGCCGCATGGCGCAGCCAGTGCGCCGGGCTGCACGGCTGTGCCTACTACTACCCCGACGACTACTACACCTTCACCCTTGCCAACGAGGACTGGCTGGAGGACTATGCCCTGTACATGGCGCTGAAGGTTGCCAACAAGATGAAGAACTGGGTGGAGTGGGACGCCCCCTACCGCCGCCGCGACAAGGCCGTACTGGCCGCCTTTGCCGCCGCAAACGAGGAGGAGATTGGCTTCTGGAAGTTTGTGCAGTACAAGTTCAGCGTCCAGTGGCAGGCAGTCAAAACCTATGCCAACAAGAAGGGTGTGCAGATCCTGGGCGACATCCCCATCTACGTCTCTGCGGACTCGGTGGACGCATGGGTGGGCGGCAAGCTGTTTGAGCTGGACGCCGACGGCCGCTTTGCCCGGGTGGCGGGCTGCCCGCCGGACTATTTCTCCGCAGACGGCCAGCTGTGGGGCAACCCCCTGTACGACTGGGCGTACCACAAAAAGACCGGCTACGCATGGTGGATCCAGCGGGTGCGCCATGCACTGGGCATCTACGACCTGCTGCGCATCGACCACTTCCGCGGCTTCGACACCTACTGGGCCATCCCGGCCACCAGCACCACCGCCCGCACCGGCAAGTGGGAGAACGGCCCCGGCATGGAGCTGTTCGATGCACTGGAGGCCGCACTGGGCAAGCTGCCCATCATTGCCGAGGACTTGGGCGAGCTGTTCCCCAGCGTGCGCAAGCTGCTGGCCGACAGCACCTTCCCGGGCATGAAGGTGCTGCAGTTTGCCTTCGGCGGCGGGGACAACGAGTATCTGCCCCATAACCACGTCAAAAACGGCGTGGTCTACCCCGGCACCCACGACAACACCACCCTGACCGACTGGTGGGAGAACGGCGCTTCCGAAAAGGAAAAGGCCACCGCTGCGGCCTATCTGCACCTGACCTCCTGCAAGCCCACCGCCAAGGAGGTGGCAGCTGTCAAGACTGCCGCCGCGCGCACTGCGCTGCTGCGGGCAGCGCTGGGCTCGGTGGCGGACAGAGCCATCATTCCCATGTACGACTGGCTGGGGCTGGGTGCCGAGGCGCACCTGAACACCCCGGGCAAACTGGGCGGCAACTGGGCATGGCGCGCCAAGGCCGGCTTTGACTCCAAAGCCCTTGCCGCACAGATCAAAGCCGAGTGCGCCGTGTACTGCCGCTGCAATGCAGACGTTCAAAACGTGAAAGAATTAGCAATTTGACAGAATTGTAAAAACCGCCGTAAAAATTTGTGCGTTTTGCTGGAAAAATCTGTATTCCAATGGTATAATAGCCGTAAGTTCCCGGATTTGTGGGAAAATTGGAATTTCGCCCGTCGGAAGCGGCGGCGCGTACGGATGATGGGGAAATTACAGATGGACAGAGAATGGACAGAGCAGGATCTGCGTACCTTTGCCGAGGGCGCACAGACTGCGTTTGAAACGGTATTGCTGGACGAGCTGCCACAGGACACCGGCTGGCAGGACGAAGGCCTGCAGGTGAGTTATAGCCTGTGCAACGGCCGGGTAAGTTGCGTGCTGCACCGCACGGTGCGGGCAGACGGCAAGCTGTGGCGGATCACCATGTCTGCCCCGCTGGCAGGCAACCTGCTGCCGGAAGAGCGCATGAGCGCCCGCGAACGGGAACTGTGCCGCGAGGACCTGAACCACGATTTTCTTTCCGGCGTGTACAACCGCCGCTATCTGGAGACCGTGATCGCCGCCGAGCTGGACCGCTGGGCAGAGCAGGGGCGCAAGGCCGCTGTGGCGCTGGTGTCGCTGGATCACGGCGCACAGCTGCGGGACACCTACGGTCAGCCGGTGATGGATCAGCTGATCTGCTTTGTGGCAAACCAGTGGAAAAAGTATTTTGACATCCCGGGCAGTCAGATCGTCTGCCGCCTGACCGGCACCACCTTTGTGGTAGGCTGTCTGGACTTGGACGGCGGCCAGCTGGCCGAGCAGATGCGGAACATCTACGCCGAAATGCCCCACGAGTGCATCACCTCCATGGGCATGATGAAGCGGGTGCCCTTTACCCTGAGCGTCGCAGTGGCAGGGCTGGACGAGCTGGACAGCGCCGCCAACTGCTGGCAGCGCCTGTACGCCATCTGTGACGAGCGGCTGCGCGGCATCCAGATCTCCGGCGGCAATAAGATCTGCTGAGAAACAACGTATAAAATCCCCCTTTGGGCACATACTAGGTGCCAAAGGGGGATTTTTTTGTATGGAAAACCAGAAAAACGATAACCTCAACCTGCTGGAAGCGGTGGTGCAGAACACCGAGATGGGCAAGAACACCTTGGAGCAGATTTTACCCATGACCAACGATGTGCAGTTCAAGGCCGAACTGCTGCGCCAGCGCAACATCTACCACCAGCTGAATCAGGAGGCGCACACCGCCATAGAAGCCTGCGGCGGCAGCGCGCAGGGGCAGAGCACCATGGCAAAGCTGAACACGAAAATGGGCATCGGGCTCAAGACCCTTACAGACAAGTCCACCCGCAATCTGGCCGAGATGCTCACGCAGGGCAGCGGCATGGGGGTGGTGGACTGCGTAAAAAGCTGCAAGGACTACCCCAACGCTGCCCCGGGCGCAAAGCGCCTTGCCCAGCGGCTGCAGGATTTTGAAGAGGATAACCGCATCCAGCTGGAACGGTTTTTGTGAATACGTTCCACCCCATAAAAACACAAAGTCGGGCAGCCCGCAGGCTGCCCGACTTTGCTATGATCTAAATATTTTTCCGCTATTGCGAAGCATTTACTCCCACAGCTTTTCGGGGTACTGGCCCTCGGCGGTCTTGCGGGCAATGGCCTCCACCACCAGCGGCTTATCCTCCCGGTAGGTGACGCCGAACCACTTATCCGTGCTGCGCAGCACCTGAATTTTTGCCTTGTTCTCCTCGATCAGCTCGGTCACCACCAGCGGCAGGAAATACTCGCACTTCAGAGGGTTCACCGGCAGATTCTCGGTCAGCCAGCCTGCAAAGCGCTGCTCGGCCTCGTCCAGAAAGCTCTTGCCGAACCCCCACAGGTTCATGCTCACAGGGGTGTCGCCGGGCAGGTCCACCCAACTCTCGCCGCCGTCCTCGGTGTAATGTGCGCCGCCGTCGCAGGGCTCGATGCGGGTGCGCTCGGTCACGCTTTGCAGGGTGCCGTCCTCGTTTTTGATGCACACGCCGCGTGCCACGCTGCCGTTCTCGGACAGGGTGTTCTTCAGCAGATAGCTGACCATGCAGTAGCGGTAGAAATCATCATCGGCGTGGGTGGACAGGTAATCGTACATCACCTGAAACGCCTCCGGGCCGTAGTAGTCGTCCGCATTGATGACCGCAAAGGGGCCGTCAATCAGGGGCTTTGCAGCCAGCACGGCATGGCAGGTGCCCCAGGGCTTTACACGTCCCTCCGGCACGGCAAAGCCTGCGGGCAGCTCTTCCAGCTGCTGGAAGGCATACTTCACCTTCATCGCCTTGGCCACGCGGTCGCCGATGGCTGCCTTGAAGGCGTCCTCGATCTCGTGCTTGATGACAAAGATCACGGTCTCAAAGCCGGCGCGGCGGGCGTCGTAAAGGGAATAGTCCATAATGACCTGTCCGTTGGGGCCCACCGGGTCGATCTGCTTCATGCCGCCGTAACGGCTGCCCATGCCGGCAGCCATGACGACCAGTACCGGTTTATTCATCTGCAATTCCTCCTGTATCTGCCGGGGTTTCCGGCATTGTAGCGTTCTGAGGCTATTATACACTGCTTCGCCGCCGGTGGCAAGGCACAGAAGGGGGGGAGAGGATCAGAAATGCGCGCCGCGTGCGCTTTGCGCATATTCAGCGGAAAAATTCTTTTTTAATAGCACAATGCCGGAGCGTCTGCGGACGCTCCGGCATTGCATTTTCACGGGAGAGGGCGCGGCAGGGCAGCTCCATCTATGAAAAAGGAGATCGGAAACGCCCGCAGGCGTTTCCGATCTCCCAAATCAAACTGTTTTTCCGCTCACCCCAGCTGGCTCTGGGTCAGGGACAACCGCTGGTAGGCGATGCGCGGGGTGCCGTCCTCCACATGGATGATGCCGCAGCGGGTAAAGCCCTCGCTTTCCAGCAGGTGCTGCATCACCTTGTTGTCGGCGTGGGTGTCGGCGCGCAGGCTCTCGCAGTGCTCCAGACACCACTCCACCACCGCCTTGCCGATGCCCTTGCTCTCGCCCGCCGAAGCCAGCCGGTGCAGCGTACCGTAGGGCAAAGTGTCGTTGAGCCACTGTCCGTCCTCAATGACCTTGTAAGTGGGGTCCTCGCCAAGGACAAAGGCAAACACCGCCTGCATCTGGCCGTTCACCATGTACACGAACAGCCGGTTGGTGTCGATATCCTCTTCCAGCAGCTCCGGGCTTGGGTAATTGTCCCCCCACTGGGTGGGGTTGCCGTTTTTCGCCATGAATTCCCGCGCACGGGCATAGATATCCAAAATCCGTGCCATATCCGCTCTTACCGCTCCGCGAAACATATCCACTCATCCTCTCTTGCCCGCGCCCTGCCGCGCGGGGTACATTTATTTTAGTATAACACAATATTCCATAAAGTACCAGATTTTTCTCCATTTCGCGGCAAAAACAGACCGCCGTGCGCGGGGCAACAGCACGACGGTCGGGGGAAGCAAAACAAAAGAGGGCTTCATGCGGTGGGGCGGCGGGGAGCGGCGCCGTTGCGCACCAGCCGGTACTCCCGTGGGCTCAGGCCGTAGCGCTCGTGGAACAGGCGGTAGAAGTAGCTGGTGTTCTCGTAGCCCACCTGTGCAATGATCTGCTGAATGTTCAGATCGCTGCGGCGCAGCAGCCGCGCGGCGGTCTCCATGCGGTGCTTTTGCAGCAGCTCCTTGTAGGTGCGCCCGGTCTGAGCGCGCACGCACTCGCTGACATACGCCAGCGAAACACCATAAGCCCTTGCCACATTGGAAAGGCTGGCCTCACGATAATTTTGGGTGATCTCCTGCAGCGCCGCCTGCACCAGTGCATCGCGGCTCACGGCCTCCATGCGGGCTTGCTGCGGGGAGCGTTCAAGCTTTGCCATCATTGTATCTGTCCTCCGTAACGGTGCGGCAGGCGGGGGACTGGGGGAAGCCGGACCACCCGCCGCACGATAACTGCGGAGCCCCTTCCGGGCTCTTATACCCTGAATACGAATCACCCGCCGCAAACATTGCAGAAAAGATAAAAATTTTTTAGTCAATTTTCGTTGTAGAGGGAGCTTTCCCACAGAAAAAGGCTGCCCGCCAAACGGCAGACAGCCTTTTCCAGAAGAAAATAAGGAAAACACGCACCCAAAAGGGCAGAGTGAGTATCAGAACATACTTTCGTCCTTGTAGCGCCCGGTGCGCACGAACTGCACCCACTCGGCTACGTTCACGGCGTGGTCGCCGATGCGCTCCAGATACTTGATGACCATCAGCAGATCCAGCGCGGCGTCCACCTTGGCGGGGGCGGCGGCGATCTCCTGTGCCAGTGTGTGCTTGATGGCGTTGAAGTCGTAGTCCACGGCGTCATCTGCGGCGATGACGCGGCGGGCGGCGGTCTCATCCTCGGCGGTCAGGGCATCCATGGCGTCTAAGATCATCTGGTAGGCCTTGCGTCCCATGGCAATAGCCTGACTGACGGCGGGGTCGCCCTCCTTGCGCACGGTGACAAGATGCGGGATGATCTCGGCGATATCCGAGGCGTGGTCGCCCATGCGCTCGATGTCGGTGACCACCTTCATGGCGGTGGAAATGTGGCGCAGGTCGCCCGCCACCGGCTGCTGGCGCAGCAGCAAGGTCATGCAGCGGTGCTCGATGTCCCGCTCCATGTTGTTGATGCGGTCATCCCCCTGCACGATCTTCTGGGCGGCTGCGGTGTCGGCGGTGCACAGCGCTTCCAGCGCGTTCTCCACGGCCTCGGCGGCGTTCTGCCCCATCTCCACCAGTGCGGTCTTAAGAGACTCCAGATCGCTGTCGTATTGTTTGCGAATGCTCATTGCTTTGTTCCTCCCTGCATTAACCGAACCGGCCGGAGATGTAGTCCTCGGTGCGCTTGTCCCGGGGTGTGCTGAAGATCTGGTTCGTGGGGCCAACCTCCACCAGCTCCCCCAGCAGGAAGAAGGCGGTGCGGTCGCTGATACGGGCCGCCTGCTGCATATTGTGGGTGACGATGACCACGGTGTAGTTCTTTTTCAGCTCGTTCATCAGCTCCTCCACCTTCATGGTAGAGCCGGGGTCCAGTGCGCTGGTAGGCTCGTCCATCAGCAGCACCTCGGGCTTGACCGCCAATGCCCGGGCGATGCAAAGACGCTGCTGCTGCCCGCCGGACAGGCCGAGGGCGCTCTTTTTCAGGCGATCCTTCACCTCGTCCCACAGGGCTGCGCCCCGCAGCGAGCTTTCCACCAGCTCGTCCAGCTCGGCCTTATTGCGCACGCCGTGCAGCTTGGGGCCGTAGGTGATGTTGTCGTAGATGCTCATGGGGAAGGGGTTTGCCTTCTGGAACACCATGCCCACACGGCGGCGCAGATCGGTCAGCTCCATCTCGCGGGCAAAGATATCCTCGCCCTTCAGCCGCACATCACCCTCGATACGCACGCCCGGCACAAGGTCGTTCATGCGGTTCAGGGTCTTTAAAAAGGTGGACTTTCCGCAGCCGGAGGGGCCGATGAGTGCGGTGATCTCCCGCTCGCCCACGTCCAGCGAAATGCTCTTCAGCGCCTTGAAGTCGCCGTACCAGAGGTTCAGATCCTTTGCCGATATCACCGGCACATTCGTGTTTTCCATAGAGTACCTCTTTATTTTTACTGCTTCTGTTTCAGTTTCGTTTTCGCCAGACGTGCTGCCAGATTGATGAGCAGCACCAGCACCAGCAGCACTGCGCCGATGCCCCATGCGGAGGTGAAATCGCCGTCCTCAAAGGCGCGCAGATACAGCAGCACCGACAGGGTGGCACCGTTGGAGGTGTAGGCTTTGAATACACTCTTGGCGATCACCTCTGCCGCACCGGCGGTGAACAGCAGCGCGGCGCTTTCGCCCACGATGCGTCCTACCGCCAGAATGCAGCCGGTGACGATGCCGTCAATGCTGCAAGGCAGCACAATGGTGCGGATGATGTGCCACTTGCCCGCACCCAGACCCATGGCACCCTCGCGGTAGCCCTGCGGCACCGTTTTGAGGGATTCCTGTGTGGTGCGGATGATGGTGGGCAGGTTCATCACCACCAGCGTCAGACTGCCGGACAAAAGACAGGTCTGGAAGCCCAGTGCCTGACTGAACACCAGCATACCCACCAAGCCGTAGATGATGCTGGGGATACCGGCCAGCGTTTCGTTGGTGAACTCGGTGACCTCGATGAGCCGCCGGTTGGAGGCGTATTCGGTCAGGTAGACCGCCGCACCCACGCCCAGCGGCAATACGATGAGTAATGTCAACACAATGACATACAGGGTGTTGAGGATGGCGGGCAGGATGCCGTCCGTCTTTTTCAGCACACTGGCGGTGGTGGAAAGGAAGTTCCAGCTGATGTGGGGGATGCCCCGCACCAGCACCATGCCGATGATCCCGGCCACCAGAATCATCACCAGTACTGCGCTTGCCCAGACCAGCACGGTCATTACCCGGTTCCATGCCCGGCGGGAGGGCGAAAAGCCGTTATTCATCGCGGTTGCCTCCCTTCAGTACCACATTCAGCACCACGTTGATAAGCATGATGAACACGAACAGCACCAGCGCGATGCTGAACAGTGCCTGCCGCTGCAAGCCGCCGGCGTAGCTCATTTCCTTGGCGATGGCGGTGGTCAGCAGGGTGACGCTGCGGAACAGGCTGTCCGGCATATTGGGGCTGTTGCCCGCCACCATCATCACGGCCATGGCCTCGCCGATAGCGCGGCCGATGCCCAGCACAACGCCTGCGGCAATGCCGCTTTTGGCTGCCGGGATGCTGATTTTGAACCATGTTTCAGTGTCGGTGGCACCCAGCGCCAGACTGCCCTGCTCATACTCCGGCGGCACGGCGTTGAGCGCCGTCACCGACACGGACACGATGCTGGGCAGGATCATGATGGAAAGCACCACGATAGCGCTGAGCAGGCAGGCACCGGAGGCCTTGCCGAAGGTCTTTGCCACGGCGGGCACCAGCACCTGCATACCCAAAAGGCCGAACACTACGCTGGGGATGCCGGACAGCAGCTCGATGGCAGTGACCACCACGGTGCGCAGCTTAGGGTCTGCGGCCTTGGAGAGGAACACTGCCGTCAGCAGGCCGATGGGCACGCCGAGGATGGTGGCGCCCAGCGTGCCGTAGACGCTGGACAGGATAAAGGGCAGAATGCCGAACAGTGGCTCTGCCGCGGTGGACGCCCATTTTGTGCCGAACAGGAACTTGAACAGACCAATTTTATGGATGGCCGGCACGCCGGAGACCACCATGTACACCGAGATGAGCACCACACAGCACACCGCCAGCATTCCGCACAGGAAGAAGATGAAATTCATCACCGCTTCCAGCCAGTCGGCGGGGGTGCGGGGCAGCCGTACCCGGCGCAGATAGGATTTTTTGTTCATAGCTGAAATCCTTTATAAAAGCCGCACCAGCCCAGCCTTTTAGGGCAGGCCGACGCGGCAGTTCTCTTGTTCAGATGCGGGGTGGGCGGTTCACCGGGGAGCTTTCCCCGCGAAATTCGGGGCTTCCAGCTCCCGCCCTATTGCCTGCGGCAACAGGGTCCCACCCTCGGATCATTCGCTGGGGAAACTCCCCGGCAAACCACCCGGTAATTACTCGTTCACAGGCACAGCGCCTGCGGTGCGGATGAGGTCGGCAGCGTCCTTGCTGGTGGCAAAGTCCACAAAGGCCTGTGCCTGCTCAGACAGGGTAACGCTCTTATTGGTGACGAACACGAAGGGACGCTGGATCTTGTAGCTGCCGTCCTTCACGGTGTCCTCGCTGCACTCCACACCCTCCACGGTGACCATGGCAATGGTGTCGCCCACAGCGGACAGAGAAGCGTAGCCGATGGCCAGCGGGTTTGCCTCCACAGCGCTGATGACAGCGCCGGTGGCGGTCAGCTCCTGTGCGTACTTGCAGCTGTCCTTCACGTCCACGATGCTCTCGAAGCCATCGCGGGTGCCGGAACCGGCCTCACGACCCACCAGAACGATGTCGCCGTCATCGCCGCCGACATCCTTCCAGTTGGTGATCTCGCCGGTGAACATCTTCTTGAGCTGCTCCACAGTCAGGTCAGCGACCTTGCTGTCCTTGTTCACGATGATGGCGATGCCGTCCAGCGCCACGACAGTGCCGTCCACATCGTTCTTTTCATCATCCTTCAGGGCGCGGGAGGACAGGCCGATGTCCAGCGTCTTGTCGGTAGCGCCGGTGATGCCTGCGCCGGAACCGGTGGGGTCGTAGCTGACGGTGACGCCCGGCTCGACTTCGGCAAAGCTCTCGGTCAGGGCAGCAATGACGTTCTTCATGGAAGTAGAACCGCCGGTAGCAACGTTGCCGCTCAGGGTGCCGGCTGCCTGCCCGGCAGCGGAAGAAGCGGTGGTGGAAGCAGAAGCAGCGGTGGATGCAGAAGAAGCAGAGCCGCCGCAGGCGGTCAGGGCAGCAGCCGCAGCAGCTGCACCGCAAACGGTCAGGAACGAACGACGAGAGATCTTTTTCATGATAGAATTTCCTCCATTAAAAGCCCGGGCGCCCGCCCGGCACTGTCTTTTTGTGTTTTCCTTGGGAACGGCCTTATTCTACCGCTTTGCCGCCCTTGCCGCGACCATGGACGTGCAAAAAGTGCGTAAAACTTTGTGCACAATGTCAGCTCCAATGTAAAGAACAGGTAATGCAGCACAAAACAAAAAGCCGCCGGGCACTCCTGTTTCCAAGAGTGCCCGGCGGCGGGGTGTATTCGGTTTTACTCTACGCTGCCCGTTACGGTCTTTCCGTTATAGAAGAACACAACAGTTTTCTGTGCATACTTTACGCGCAGCTCATAAGTACCCGTATTGTATTTTTCTTCCACGCCGTTCTCTGTTTCCAGATAGAACTGCAGCACACCGTTGTACACCGCTTTCTGATGCGGTTCAGCCGTCAAAGGCTTACATTTGAACTTCAGCGTCTGTTCCGTTCCGTCCGTATCACGGAAAATGCAGATGATGTCCTCCGGTGCGATATTCACGGTCTCACTGCTGTTGTTCAGAATCGTAAATTCTGTCCGGTAGGTAATCTGCTTGTTAATACCGCCACTGGTAAACGGCAGTGCACAGGTAAAGACTACATCCCCCACGGATACGGTTGCAAGGGTGGTGTCCTCCATCTGGCCGCAGCCGGTCAAAGCCCCTGCGGCGGTCAGCACCAGTGCCCCGGCACTGAGCTTGAGAAATGTTCTGCGGTCGATCATAGCAATGCACCTCCTGTATTAGGCTGTTTGGGTTCGATTATGCAAGTTTTGAATCCTTCTTAAAGGTATAGCCTTCATAAACACCGGTATAGGTCTCGGTGGGGTCTACGCCAACCCTAAGCTTGATATCTGCGGTATGTGCTTCCATTGCCTGATAGAGCATCTTCTGGCTCTCATCCAGCCGGAAGGTCAGCACACCCGTTTTGCGCTCGCCCTTTTTCATGACCAGCGTGATATTGCTCAGCAGATCTCCGCCCTGCAGCGCGACCTTTTGACCGTTGATCTTAAGCACAAATACGGATTTTGCCGGGAAGCTGAAGCCGTTGACGCTATCCAGATTGTGAACGCACACTGTCACCGTGAAATCGGCATACCAGGATTTCCCGGTGCCAATGCCCTGATCATGAGGGACGGCGCTCCATTTACCCACAGCAACCGTAAAGCCACCCAGATCAGTGCCAATGTCACCATCACTGCAGCCGCCCAGCAGTCCGGTCATAGATACTGCCACTGCCACCGCAGCAGAAGTCTTTAAAAATGCACGACGATCCATTTTCATAGCCATACTATAAGCCCTCCTCAAAAGCGTTTTTGCACCCTAAGAGTACCACATTTTACCACATTGTCAACTATCCGAATTCAGGTTTCACCATTTTATCGTTCCTTTATAAAAGGCCGCATAGAACGGCAGCGGGCGCGGTGTTTGCTGCCGGTCCGGGGCTGCGGTGGAAAAATTTACTTTTTTCAAACAAAATCAAAATTTGCTGTTGACAAAGGGCACCCGGTATGCTAAAATAGCCAAGTCGGGTGCGAACACCTGATGCAAAATGGACGTATGGCCCGTTGGTCAAGCGGTTAAGACAGAGGCCTCTCACGCCTTTAACATCGGTTCGATTCCGGTACGGGTCACCATATGCACCTCTAGCTCAGTTGGTAGAGCAACTGACTCTTAATCAGTGGGCCCAGGGTTCGAGTCCCTGGAGGTGCACCAGATATTGAACGTCAAATCGTAAGATTTGGCGTTCTTTTTTGTTATGTAACCCCGAAAAATCGGGGTCTGCACGGTCAATGCACGGTTTTTGCACGGTCGGCTTTTTCGTAGGAATCCTTTGCAGGGGCTGGAATTACTTTGAAATGCGTGGTAAATTTTGCATCAAGTCAACAGAGCCAGACGGAGCTGCGCCTTTACTTCGGGGTCTGCATTCTTCAGCAGTTCCAGCAGAGCAGTCATAGAGATGGTCGGTTCGCCTGCGGCGGGTACAGCCTGCGGGCTGGGGCTTTCGGACTTAGCATAGAAGCCTTCCTCGAACTTCCTGCCCAGCTCTACACGGGAGGACTGCTGGATGTGGGCATAGGTGTTCACCAGCATATCTGCCGTAGCGTGCCCTGTGGTGCCCTGAACGGCTTTCACATCGCCGCCGGAGATCATCAGTTGATAGGTGGCACTGGAATGCCGCAAACCGTGGAACACAATGCGGGGGAATTCCGGGTGGGCATCCTGCCATTTGAGGAACTTCTTGCGGATCAGCACCGGCTCCACTGCCAGACCATTGGGTAGACGGAACAGCATTCCGCTATCATGGTAGCGTGCCGGGTCTTTCATCTCGTCTGCCGCCAACTGATTCAGCCACTTCTTCAATTCCTCTTTCAGTGCAGAGGTCATGAAGATGGTACGGCAGGAGGATGCGGTTTTGGTGCTTTTCAGGATGAGGGAAGTGGTGCTGCGCTCCAGCTTGTCCGGGAATATCTTGATGATGCAGCCATCGTCCACTTGATTTAGGGCTTCTTTCCGCACCCGCTGCATGGACTTGTTGATACGGAAGGTTCCGATGCCATCTGCTGCGTCAAAATCGAGATCTTCCGGGGTCAGACCTACGATCTCGCCCTCTCGCAGTGCGCCCACCAGTGTGAGGTGGACTGCCAGATGCAGGATGGGGTCCTCCATGCTGTCCAGAGCCGCCCTCATTTCCTCTACCGTCCAGATGGTGCGCTCCTGCGTAGACTTCTTGGGGCTGTCCACGGGAACAGGGCTTTTGACAAGGATGCCCCACTCTACGGCATACTGGAAGGCAGTGCCCAGCAGCCGGTGCACCTCATGGATCGTTGTGCCGGAAAGGAAACGCTGCTTCTGCTTTTCGGTCAGTTCCTGCTTCTTGCCCTCGATATACGAACCACAGGGCGTTTTGCTCAGGGTCGTGTAGAGGTTCTCCATGTGGTAGGGCTTGAGCTTCTGCATCTCCATGCTACCGATATAGGGGATAATGAGATTCTGAATGGTGGAAAGGTTGGATTCGTAGGTTTTGGGTGCCCACTTGTGCTTGCTGCACTGTTTCGGCAGCCAGTCCATCAGGAACTCTGCCACCGTTACCGAGGACGGAATCAGGAAAGTGCCAGCGGCCAGTTCATGCTCGATTTGCTTTTTTCGGTTCGTTGCCTCCTCTTTTGTGGGAAAGCTCTCCCATTTGTCGCAGCTCTTGCCGTGCTCATCTTCGTAGGTGTATCGGACGCTGTAAGAGTTGCCGCGCTTCGTAATATATGCCATACTGTTTGCCTCCTTATCAAGCTGCCCGGTAGAGCCACGCATCGAAGCTGTCCTTCGGCACACGGATGCTTCTGCCTACTCGCAGGACACGGAATTCGGTAGTGCTGTTGCACAGATTGTAAGCAGAGCGCAGGCTGATGGCCAGCATTCGTGCGATCTCTTCCACCGTGTACACCAGTTTCGTGGTTGCCGGGCTGTCAGTCGGAGACTTGACGGCATTGGTTTGAGTGACCACTTCCATTGTATCGTTATTCGGAATGGTCTGCAAGATATTTTTCGTATAATTCAAAGATTTCACAGTTTCGATCGCAACAGGCCGAGATTTGTTCATAGGCAAAACCTCCATGTTTTATTTTTGATATAAATTCAAAATCACCTGCTCACTCTGCTCATCCTGCGCCTATTGCACACTGTGAGCAGGCTGAGCAGGGCTTTTTCAAGTTGATTCTATTTTTTAATCCCACGGACTGGGAACATCAACGGGTAAAAACAGGTCAACGTCTACATTGTGAAAGCCCCGATTTGTGCCAATGCACTTATCATCATAGACGATGCCCAGACTTTTTTGATTATCTTTCAGGTGATGGATAAAGGTAGAAGCCGCCAGTGGCTTTTCCAGATTGTCCAGACACCAGCGTTCATAGACCTTATAGAAATCGGTAGACTTGCACTTGGTCCCCTGCCGAATTTCAAAGTAACCCTCGGATTTGAGAAAGCCCAGGATATTATTGCCCTGCTCCATTGCTTCTTTCAGATTTGCCGCAGTGCGTTCGCTGATGGTAAACTGATAGTTGTTCCGAATCAGCCGATGCAGCCCCTCCAATGCCCAAAGCAGGATACCCTCTTTTTCACCCCGCATCTTGTCAATGAGGAAAGGATCATCCACCCGGCCAACAGGTTTTTCCTTAGTGGTGAGCAACAGCTGGCGGCGATAGAAACCGTTGGACTTGTCATAGAGTGCGTGTAAGCTGCCATTCCCGAAGCAGGCAAACCGCACATACAGCGTACCCTGCACACTCTGCTGACCCTTGCGCTCAATGTCGATTTTATCTTCCAGTGTAACAAGGGTCTTGATGTTGTTGG
>OFSC01000560.1_pt1 | contig 30363 bp, 31 predicted proteins | sample 1543201 | NCBI WGS metagenome assembly OFSC01 (sample SAMN04209228, study PRJEB22552) | human gut metagenome | biome: gut; material: feces | host: Homo sapiens | place: USA: Oklahoma
TCTTCCTTCACATAGTTCGAACGACGGATCAACGTTACATCATAACCACGCTCCACCATTCTAGGGAACAATTCCTCACAATGCGTCTCCACGCCACCCATGATATTCGGGATACCACGAGTACCTGTTACAACTATTTTCATAATAACTAGAGATTTTCAAAATAAAAGTATTACCTTTGCAGGCATGAATAAGATTTTAAACTATATCAAAGAAGCCATTCAGTACTTCGGCATCATCTTGGTGTCGATGCTCTCCGCACTGTGGCTTCTTATCAATCATAAGAGAATCAAGTGATTACTTGATTTCGATATTTCTATCTGTTTCCTTCTTGGTAGCCTCATAACCCTGTCTAGCCACGTCAGCGTTCACGATGTCCTCGCCACGCTTGCCCTTCAAAGCCTCCTTTGAATCGGCTGAAAGACCATTATTTACCACGGCATTCATATCGCAGGTAGAAAGCTTGTCAAGCTGTTCCTTGGTTACCTTGCCATCACGATACTCGCAGCAGATAGGGTTCTCATACATAGAGTACTTCATACCGAGCAGGCTCTTCAGCTTGTGCTTAACCACCCACAGGGCTGGAGTCTTGATGTACTTGTGCATCGCAGGAGAAACAGAACCGATCATCCAGCAGTTTCTGTCGCAATGTCTTACCTTCTTACGAACCTGCTCTGCCTCTGGAGAAGTCCAAAGCTCATCCCAGGTTTGGCGGTTCAGGTTCCCCATCACCTCCTTGTCCTTGGTACCATTACATGGCATCACATCACCATATGGGTCGATGAAGAAGGTATCGAAACTCATATCGCAAGGCAAGAGACGCTTCTGACCATAGATATAGTTGATGAGTCCATGGTTGAAGTAAGCACGGAACCACTTCTTTGGAGAGTTAGACTTCAACAGTTCATTTACCAGGTTCTCGAAGTTCTTAGCCACCATCGGACGGTCGTGGATGATGTTCTTAGCCTCAACGAAATAGAAAGAGTTATGGAGCGATGCGGTAGCGAACTCCATACCCATCTTGTTGCTCAACTGATAGAGAGGCACGAGGTCTGGAGCATTCTTGTCCTGAACGGTCATACCGAAACCCACATCCTTCAGTCCCATTTCACAGAGCTTCTTCAAGGTAGTATAGCCACGGTTAAAACCATTATTTAGACCACGGATTTCATTGTTGGTCTTCTCCAAACCCTCGATAGAGATACGGATACCAATCTGAGGGAACTCCTTCGCCAGGTCGATGATACGGTCGGTGAAGAAGCCATTGGTAGAGATTACGATACGGTCGCTCTTCTTATAAAGTTCACGTACGATATCCTTCAAATCCGTACGGATGAAAGGCTCACCACCCGTGATGTTGGTAAAATACATCTTAGGAAGTTTCTTGATAGTCTCAATAGAGATTTCCTCCTCAGGCTTAGAAGGAGCCTTGTAACGATTACACATAGAACAACGCGCATTGCAACGATAAGTTACAATGACAGTACCATTTAATTTCTTTTCTGTCATAATATATTTATTTATAATATTCCATTAATTTATGATAATAAGCCTCGGAAGAATATCTTTCGATGGCATTTTTTGCGATGGCTTGATAATCAAAGTCATGCGCAAACATTTTTTCTATTTTATCCTTCAAATCCTCCACATCACCAGATGTAAAGGTCATACCATTAGGAACCATTGCCGTAGCAGATTTATCGTCCTCAACAATCAGTTCCGGAATACCTCCGATATTCGCACCCAGTACAGGTGTACCCAGACTCTGTGATTCAATCACGGTGAGAGGATTGTTCTCGCTCCATTCAGCAGGAAGCACCATCATGCGAGCCTTCTGGAGGATAGGCATAAACTCTTCCCATTGCATCTGTCCCTTGAACTCAATATGAGAGCAGTTCTTATAAGTTTCCTTAAGTTCTGGAAGCAACTCACCGTCACCAATCACTATCAATTTCTTTTCGAGCTGAACAGCCGCCTTACACAAGGTTCTAACACCCTTCACTTCATTCACTCGACCCAGATAGACATAGTAGTCTTCTTTTATCTGAGTCTTTTGGGAAATCTCCGGAAGTTTCGTCACATCGATAAAGTTACAGAGTACTCTGAACTTCTCTGGAGAATAACCACCCTTCACACAGGTATCCATCATAAACTTAGATGGAGGAAGGAACCAGTCCACATACTTCTGCAGCACCTCCTTATTCCATTTCTTAGCTTCCAGATAACCCACGATAGCGCCAGGAATACTTCCCGGCATACAGCGGTGTTTCACCACTGCCAGCTTATCCGTAAAACACTCCTCGCACCACTTGCCATCTCTCATGCAAGTATAGCAAGGACAAACGAGTTTGGTATCATGTAATGTCCAAACCACCTTTGCCCCGTATTCATGCGCCAACTTGGCTATCAGCGGAGAAAGCTGTGTATGGATATTGTTCAGATGCACCACATCTGGCTTGAAGTCATTTAGCAGTTGCGAGAACTTGCTCTTCACTTCCCCATCGCCAAATGGTCGGGTAAAAGCCATCAATTTGCTCATATTCTTTGGAAAGTATTTCTTCCAAGGCGTATCCAGATTCTCCAGATAGTCCATGGCAAAAACCGCCACCTCATGCCCATGCGCTTTCAGCAGCTTTTCCAGATTGAGCATATAAATACAATCACCGCCACGGCGGTAATAAAACTTATTTGCTAATAAAATCTTCATTTCTTATAAGAACTTATTTTGCTTTCCACAAAGGAAAACACATAATATTTGATAACATGCGAAAAAAATATCGCACCAATCAATGTTACAATACAAGTAGCTACATACAGCATGTCGTTGTTGTGAATAAACTTATCCAGATGCAACATACTTGCCACCCTAAAAAACATCATGTGACAGAGGTAAATCTCCATACTAATACCACTCAGATACTTAGCCACCCAATTGTTCAACACAATATCCTTTGAACCTATGGCATAAATCGGCCAAGCTACAAATACAATGAGGTCTGGCAAGATAAACAACCCCTTGATATCAACAACAAATCTTAATATGGTAAGTACAAGACATGATGCCAAAGCTATCATCCAAAGTTTCTCCACCCAACTCTTGACACTCTGGCGTAAATTGCATTATAGTTCTGTTTCTTCAGGTTTCTTGTAATACATATCTATAACCTCACGAATATATTCCACAGGATGCATCAGAGCGAGACCACTATTTTCACTTCTTACTTCAACTATTTCCTTTGTTTGAGAATTAATCAAAGATTCGCGATATGGTAGATAGGCATGAATAATACCTATCAACACACACCTATCTAGTATTTTAGTACCTTGAATACCTATAAATTCCGGTTTACTAACTATAGGACTTCCGGAATTACCTGGGAAGTTTTGTATATCAAGTAAAGCATCATGTGATTCTGCAATTTGCTCCTCGCTAATTCTTGCAATACATCCCATACGACATATTGGAAGTTCTGAATTCACATTTACTAACCCCATCGGAAAACCTAACATATAAACGAGAGAACCTTCATCAACACCATTATCTCTCAATTCAAATGAACTAAAAGAATTACCGTCAATATCAAAAGAAGAGAACTTTAAATGTTGTTGAGTAATTGTGGTACCACTAAGCATAACTGCAGCAATATCAGCAAATGTATGAACTCGACAGTCACTTAATGAAACGTCCTTCAACACCAATTTATTTTCCTGCGTTTCTCTCATTCTTATCACTACACACGATTTGCCCTCAAATATATGCTTATTTGAAACTAAGAATGGCAAAACTTCTTTATCATTTATACGTCGATGAACAAAAAAGCCCGTACCAATCCAAGCTATAGAATCATTAGTTTGACGCAAGCCGATAGAAACAACTGCATCTATATATATTTTTGGAATTAAAGCCATATACCTAATATTTTTTATAGTTCGTCTTTATTCGTTTAGATTTCACAACTCAAAAGGCTCAACTCATCTTTTTGATATGAGCTGTTGAATATCTTGTTTCAGCATTTTTACGCCTTTATCTTTTGGAGCTTCATGTATCTGATTCAAAACCTCATCAACATCTGAAGGAATTAAATTTGTTGCAAGAATTTCCTCTCTAATAAAATTCAAGATTGCATTCCAGTTATAAGTTGGATCTCCTGGAATATCTTTAGCGGCTTTAATCGCTTCCATATACAACGCACGCCCTTCTTCTATTCTCTTTTCACGATATGCTATCAAGCCACGAGTAGCAGAAAGGCAAATCTGTGTTCTTTCATCTATATCAGAGACTTTATTAGCTTTTTGTATTATCTCATTAGCCTCTACCAATTTACCATCCAATGCATAAGTATAAGCTAAGTTATTCATAAAAGCAGGTTCATTTGGATTTGCCTCTAGTCCTCTTTTCAATATTTTTGCAGCAGTCTTATAGTCCTTTAGGAATGTATATGAAATATTAGCTCCTACGAATATTGGATTTTTCGAATAAGGCATATCATTCAACCATCTAATTGAAGCTTTTAAAGCATCCTCATATTTATCTTTTTGGTAAGCATACAAGGCATTTGCCTCATAGCTCATATTGACCTTATCACATACAGTTTTATCAAAATGAAGTGATAATTTATTTGCTTTTGCCCACTCTGCCTGAGCTAAAGAATTGTCATTTGGAGAAATCAAAGATTTTTCAAAGAACAACTTACTTCTCTTTTGAGTTCCTTTGACAAACTCTAATGTTCCCAAACTACTAGATAGCTCAGAAAGACTAAAAGGACTAAAGTCACCCGAATTAATTAAAGCAACACCTTTTTTAATCAAAGAAGAACTTCTTTCTCTCAATAAGTTCACCGATATTTCTGATGCCATCAACCATGGGTCAAAAGCCACCTGCTTATTTTTACGCAACACATAATGAGCAAGGTCTAAATCTTCAACATGAACAAATAATCTCGCAGCACTTCTAGAAATAAAACGATTTTCAGAATCAAGCCCCAATGCGATATTCATCATTTTTATTGCTTGATTCGTTTGTCCTATCATTGTGTAAAAACGGGCTATCTCTACATAATTAATTGGGCTAAATGGATATTTTCTGATTATACTCTTCAAGTAGCCAATTTTTGCATAGATTTCTCCAGTATTCATCAGTAACTCATCTATTTCATGGTTACATTTTGGAAATGCTCTATCATTATCCTCTGACAACAAAGACAAAGCAACAGTTCTTTGTGATTCTGTTGTTTTACCATCTTGATTTAACACAAACTCAGCTGCATCTTTTGCCACAGAATTATGTCTTATCCCATTCGCTACAGCGGCACTTACTAATTCACTTGCATATAACAAACTGTGTTCTCGACTCCAGTCATGTTCATACTCCTCCAAATTGAAAGCAATATGCTCATTTGAAGGATATTCAAGTTCACCATTTGAGACAGTATCTCTCAAAGACCTCCAATTAGGTATAACCCTTCTATCAGGAGTTTCACATAGAAAAGCCATAATCTTCTATTTTAATGTTAAACGATATAGTTCCAACTCTGTTTTTCTTCTTAAATAATCCAATTCGGTAATATATCTCTGTAAATCATAATTTGGTTCACGCGAATTTACAGCCTTAGGATGCCCTCTCTTTTCTGGTATTGGATAGCACAATGTTTCTATCATCCGTTTTACCCTTATCTTATCAACATATTTAGGTAAACTTTGCTCTATATTGTCTAGCACCTTCTGGTAAGCGTCTAACAAGTTTGACGCTATAGCATTAAAAGAGCCATTGTAAATCCCTGGAAATAAATTATGAGGCAAGAAACGCCCCATCAAAGCTGTTACAGTAGCTCCCGTTAAATAAAACGTTATAAGATTACCCAAAAGAAAGCAATCTGTCATATAATTCTTCAAATGCCACTCTTTCGTCCATTCATACCGATAGAATACTTCCAAAGGTGCATAAGTTTGATCTCCAGAATAAAGCCAATCATTGTATGGTCCTTTCAAGTTCTCACACATAGAACGTCCCAAATCACTTATTTTTGATTCTTGCTCAAAAACCAAGATATTGGAAGGCTTCAAATCTTGATGCGATACACCTACATTATGCAAATCTCGTAATCCAATAGCTATGTCTTTAAGGGATTTAAAACACCATGCAACATCAGTTTTCTCTGAAATATCCATGAATTTTCGAACATCGCAATCTGCTTTTTCAAATACCAAATAAGCAACATTACCAATGATATAGTTTGGAAAAATCTCTTCACCAGAGCCAGCTATCACTACAACTTTATTCACACGTTGATTCTTGCAGTAATTAGACAAATCTCGCTCATAGCGAAACTCATTAATTTTAGCAGACATACCATCAACGAAGTTCGCACTACAATCAATACTACTAAAATCCAATGCCTTTAAGAAGTATTCCTTTCCTTCGTATTCTGCAAGATAACAAACAGAAAAATTGCCACCAGTACCATACTTTGTCAATTGTTTGGTAACTTTCCATTTACCATCCAAAATCTTACCGACTAAATCGTAAGCAGCAAAAACCTGATTCATAGACATTCCAATCATAACGACTAACTTATTTTACATTCTTATTTACATATCCATCATAATGAATAAGATGAACAGTATCGCCATCATTATTCCAAACATGGGTAAGCAATCCCCAATACAGATTATACGTTTTAGTACCTGCTTGATTATTGTGAGTATGGTCGTTTCCAGTCTTTGTATATAATACCACATAATCCCCTTTCTTTACTTGCAGGTCTGGAAAAACATACATGTGACGATGCTTATTTGAGATATTGCCATTTTCATCGTATGTTGAATCAAATAACAAATACCTTTTTAGATTACAATCGGCGAGTGCATACAACACCACTCGCTCTTCGTCAGTTGCATTATCAGCAACTCTTCTAATTTCAAGATTCATCATAATAAAAAAATATTAATTATCTATTAACGTCTTTTATTAATACGCTTAAACACATAATATTTGATAACGTGCGAAAAACATATCGCACCAATTAATGTTGCAATACAAGTAGCTACATACAGCATGTCATTGTTGTGAATAAACTTATCCAGATGTAACATACATGCTACCCTAAAAAACATCATGTGACAGAGATAAATCTCCATACTAATACCACTCAGATACTTAGCCACCCTATTGTTCAACACAATATCCTTTGAACCTATGGCATACATGAGCCAAGCAGCAAAGACCAATAAATCAGGCAAGATAAACAAACCTTTGATGTCAACAACAAATCTTAATATGGTAAGTACAAGACATGATGCCAATGCTATCATCCAATGTTTCTCCCACCCCAATTACTTCTCCTTAGCTGTTACTGGGCAAGTCAATCTGCCATTCTGTCTACTAGCGTTGTTATACCATTGTAATGGTCTTGCATTACTTATTGTATCAGGACCACCAAATGAATCTGGTTTAATATGGTCTATCTCCCAACCATTATTATATCGGTCAGATCTATCCCCATACTTATCCCACTTAATAAATGCACCACATTGATCTTTACGCCACATAGTAGGATCATAACCTGGAACTACTTGTCCTTTATTCCAAATCTGTCTTCTTTCTTCAATTGTCCAATTTGCCATAATTCAAAAATTTAAATTAACGACTATACCATCAATGTTTTGTTGCATATTCTTTTATTGCTAATTTCGAATCCATGCGAGAAACTATTGACTTTCTCACAGCCTCATTTGGATAATCATAAAGCATATCAGGCAATTCATTCTCTATGATTTTAACAGCATTCACAAATCGATGAGTTTTATAAATCCAAAGTTGTGTACCATTTATTGAAACACTGGGATTAAAATGCTTAAACGGAAATTTGTGATGTGAAGAATCAATACCCAGAAAATCCAACACCTTTGGTACCATAGATTCATAGTGGAAAATCATATCTTCATATTTTACCCTTAAAACTTTCGTTGGGTCATCAGGAGCAGACAACTCACGCATTAAACGATATTGTACGGCAAATTGCTTAGGATCCTTAGGGAGGACATGGCTTTTATTGAGCATTTCATGTACATACAAATCACGAGGGTCTCTATCCACGACTATGACCTTCATATCATCAACATACTTTAAATCCCGCATCGGATTATGCGGACACACAAATTGGTCAAGTACTAAATATTCTTTATTATCCACATTTATTAAACTACACAAGTTTTCTATAAAAGAATGTGTTTTCCGCATAAAATCATTTTCAGTCAAATGAGAATAATAGGTTACATAATTTGGATAATAATCATACCAACGTGGTCTCGACAAGCATTTTGGCACATACGGAGCTATCTTTTTATTTCTCATCACATAGAAAAATGCACGTTCCAACCAGGCAAATTTTCTTCTCCAAATAGGCATAAATGGAATATCGGCATCTATCCATCCTTTATACTTATTTATAATCAATGAGTCTGCATAATCTTGAACAAGCCGCATCCAGTTCTTGCCAAATATCTTTTCCTCCATACGAGATTGGCTTTTACAATACTCGACAAAACGTCGTATGGCGAGTCCTGTACATAAGCGATGAGGATCTTTTACTAGATGATACTCTAAATCGGATATGCAGTCCGTATCATGCAATATTCTCAATTCTGCACCATATACGGCATCGGCAACATTATCCATTTCACGCAATAAGTCATCAATGACGCCAGAGCCAGTGGCGTGGTAACCACAACATGCTATTATTTTCATATCTTTAAATGTGTATTAATTTCACTATCTTTCGATTAATTCTTTCCTTCAATCTTTGCAGAAAGACGTAGAACAAGACAACGGAATATAGCGTTTTACAATAATAAAACATCCATATCGAATCATCCTTTCTTCTAATTGGCTGTTTATCACATATCAAGCCTTTTAAAAGAGCACTAACGTTAGCATCACGTTCCGAAAAGATTTCTATTTCATTTATAGCTAAATGCGAATATTCTATAAATGTAATCTTCACGCAGGATACATGTTCTAACTTTGGTAAATCAATATGTACTTGGTATGAGTTAGTTATATCAAAAACTTCATTAAAACCATTACTTGTTTCAATACGACATTTTTCTATTGCTGACAGAAGATTTTGATAAATTATAATACTAGAAACTGAGGAAGGGGAATACAAGTGGATTGTTATCGTTGGTTCTATATCTCCCTTATTAGGTTTCCATACTTTTTGCTCAGAAGGAATAATGACGGGAGAAACATTTCTAATATCATCGGTATCAACGATTTTAAAATCATTCAAATATCTATTATCTCCACTTGAAACTTCTATACGGGCTGTATAGGTCAGACTATCCACCCTACGCAGCCAATAAACAATATCATCATTGACAATTCTTCCAAATTTTGAAATTGCTCGTTGCGAACTATGTGCCTGTAAAGCACGATACACGTTTGTCTTCCAAAATCGGAATTGTACATCACCATATGGAGTCGACATTCTCAATCTATCTTTCCATAGATAAGGATAGCATAGCTTTTCATCATACAAGTCAAAGAAACAAGACCGAGTTTTATTTTCATTAGTAAACACATAAAAATCATCAGGTCCTTTATAGACTCCAAGATAAGCAAACTTTTTCAAAACAACGGGTCGATAATCTGTGTTTTTCAAGATTTCGCCCATTACTTCATCAAACAACAAGGAAAGTGCCTTGTGGTCTGGGTGATTATCCACATCTACACACAACACCATATCAGCTTTTAAGTCAATTAAAAGCGACTTGATGTCATTTTTCAAATTGACTCTTGTATATCTACACTGCACTCCTGCTTTCTGACGATGGTAAGTTTTTAATCCACTAACATCAAACGTTTCCGAATGTCCCGAATGAGACTTAACCTCTCGACAACCTTCCGCATCATAGATATGAACGTTTTCATAATCATCACCATAACCAAGAAGAAACAAAGTATCATACCCTAAGATTTTCTTGGCAGTCAATGCTTCCTTGACCCTCACCGAAGCCATTGCGGGAAAATAGTCCCCATAAGAGAGCATTGCCACATAGGTGATAATATTATTTTGCTTTAGAAGTTCAAATAATGAACCTGCAATATTTATTTCATCATCTGGATGTGGAACTAATACTAAACATTTCTTTTGCATAATTTCAACTTATAAATACGAAAAGCTCTAACAAAGCATACATATCCTAATATATTAGTAGTAACCATCCCTATTATCTTTAACGAAGAAGAAGTAAGACTTTTTACAATCTCCTCCTTACATGGGATCATTCCCTTATTTTCCAAGAGCCTAAAACATTCAAGTAGCCCAGTGTGTGTGTGTTCACACAGAGCAATCGACTTTAATGTTTCAATATATATTTTTAGTTTAGTTGTCGCAACCTCATTTTTTAAATGTTCTAATATATATGCTGAAAGTTCGGATTTAATAACTTCAAATGCTTCATAACAATTTATCCATTTTTTGTAGTTCATGCTGTTGACACAACTTGTTTCAGAAGTTCTATTATAATAATATAGCATATCGGGAATCGCCAAAGGATTTTTCATTTTCAAGCATAAACAAGTTAACACTTGCCAATCTTCACCCATATATAGCTTAGGATTGAAACGTAAATGATTCTCTTGAAACAATTCTGACTTATAAATTCCACCGCACACTCCTAATCCTGTATTACGAGAAAGAAGCTGCCTAAGATAATTCTCTCTATCTCTAATAGGCGCTACTATTTTCTCAATTGTTCTATTTACAAAAACATGATAAGATGAAAAACGAATAAAATCACAGGTTTTAAAATACTGAGAACACACTTCTATGGTATTTTGATTCAACCAGTCATCACTGTCGCAAAACAGCACCCAAGATCCTGTAATCTTATCCAAAGCATAATTTCTGGCTCTAGAAACACCACCATTAGACACATGAAAGACCCTTACTCTAGAATCTTTTTGGGCATACTCATCACAAATGTTAGGAGATTCATCTGTGCTACCATCATCTACGAGCATTACTTCTATATCCTTGTATGTCTGGCCGACAATAGAGTCTAAGCAACGACGTAGATATTTGCTAGTATTATATATAGGAACTACAACAGAAACTGTACATTTATTCATAACAACTTTGATAAAATTTTGTCACTTACAAGAGAAGCTATTCTCGTTCTCAACAGAGAAATTGGCGTAACTAAAATCATTAAAATAATCGCCTTACCAATAAAAGAGCAATTCAAACTTAAATGCTTAAATATTCTCTTGTAATCATCCTTCAACTCCTGAGGAATAATTTTCCAATCGGTAACCAACATCTTATATATAAACGAAAGTTGTTGTTGTTTACACACAGGGTCTATATGCTCTATAAAATCTGTAGCAGAGAATATGCGAGATTCTAAATTTTTCCGACTTGGAGCTTGCGTTATACTTCCAGGCCTTATATTATAAATATATGTATTACATTTACATACAGCACAAGATTTTACTAGCTTTGCTGCATAAAAAGTCCAATAATCATCTTCATAAATCAGCCCTTCTTTAAAATAGAGATGATTACGCACTAACCAATCACGCCTTATAAGTTTATTCCAAGCAGTGGGTGGATAGTGAGCTTGAAGCATGTTCCGTTTTATATAAGTTTGATTTTCTGAATATTCTGCAATGCTTTTATCGGCCATATCCAAATACTCAAAACCTTTTGCCGTTGCCTTGGCACCTGCAAAAATAATCTCGGACTTAGGAAATTTCATTACAGTATGCAATAGTTGCTGCAAACATGTAGGTTCAATTGTATCATCACTATCCAAAAAATAAAGGTAATCGCCCTTAGCTTCTAGAATACCAGTATTACGAGCCGCAGAAAGTCCTCCATTCTCTTCTCTATTGATGATTCTGAACTTAATGTTTCCCCTATATTCATCTATTAATTTCTGAGCAATATTAATGCTCTCGTCTTTAGTACAATCATTTACAAGAATACATTCTATACCTTTTGTATATGATTGTGAGACTACTGACAAAAGGCATTTCTGAATATATTGTTCCACTTGATAAACAGGGATAATTATGGTACAAAAGAAATTATTTCTCATATTCTATACTTTTTTAATTGATTATACTTTATAATAAAAGCCGACGCTATCATATAATATGCAAACGAACAATATATGTTTGTTAGGAATACGCTCAATATATAAGAGCCATTAAATACATACATGTCCAAAGCTTCACTTCGATTTGCAATCATTCTTCGAGACCACTTATAAAAGAAGATTATCCAAACCAATAATCCCAAATATCCAGAATTTGCTATAGCCCACAAATACAAAGACTCAAAAAATAAAGCATCAGTATTTCCCCCATATCTTTCTATATGTTTTGCAGTATATCCATAACCAAGTCCAAATATCTCATTATTTTCTATTAGTTTATTTACATATTTAGCTTGCGTAGTTCTCATTTCGCTATTAGAACCTTTAATTTCATTTTTAGCAGCTAAATTATCATCCCAAAAGAAAATTGAAGGTTCTATATTAGCATGATAATATTTCTGTAAAGTTGGTGTACTGCTAATTACAACAGCAGAAAATCCCAAAACTCCTAAAGAGTATATTATATTTCTCTTCGTAAAGAAACCGACCTTAAATAAATAATATGCAACAACAACTAACAATGGAAGGATTGCAGAACGCTTAGTTGACATAAAACAGTTAAAAATAGCCAGTACAATATAGACTTTTCTTAAATGCATGTCTTTCATGCCTTTAAAGAATAATCCAAAGCCAGCAAGAATTAAACAAATTTGTCCCCAAGGAATAGGACCCTCAGATTGATTGCCCGTCGCGGTAGAAGTAAAAGCTCCCCTAACAGACCCCGTACCATCTCCTATAAACATATCTTTTGAATAATCGAAAGCAAGAGCAAATGATAACACTAAAGGATTCTCTTTTATAAAATATGTTATAATACCCCAAATGCCTATTACAATAAAACTAATTAATAAAGTTTTTATACAAAGCTGTAACTTTGCTTCAGACGTAACGATAATTATAAACAAACAATAAGGGGCTATTTCAGTTAAAGCAAATTGAAACAATTGCTTATATTGAAAAGCATAATCCACATTACCAAAAAGACCTATAAGAAACAAAGGTAAGACTAACGTCAATAATGGAAACAAAGCTATCTTAACATTCTTTTTTGAAAAGTCACACTGCTTATTATTTTTCTTAATTAAAACAAAAAATAACATGCATAACAACATAAATGAATAAATACTTATGCTTCCAACTCTTGTTGTTGTCGGCAAAACCATTTTTACGGCAAGATAAAATGCGAACGCCTGTGCTAATGATTTTTGACAAAAATAAAGGAATACTAGTATTACTAAAATAACAAAAAGTTTAATTATCAATATCATAGTTTTATTTTATTGGTTGGACAACTTATTGAAAATAGAACTCATTTCTTAACTTTCCAATGCCATTAAGCGATAAAAACTCAGAATCACACCCTGCAACAATATAACCTTTAGACCCAAGTCTTCGATTATTTACTATCATATAGCAAGCTTTCTTTGCTCTTGTTATTCCTACATAATGTAAATCCAAATCTTGTTGCCATGACGGGTAATAACAATTAATATAAGGGGAATGACTAGTCAAAATTACCTGTCCATTCAATACATCACTTAAATATCGAGCCAGCTCCCTTTGCTGATGTGGATGAAGATAAGCCCCAGGCTCTTCATTTATTTGCTCTGTAGCATTCTTTACGTATGAAAGTTCTGGTATCTGCGAATCTACCTCTTTCAACTTATCTGAAATTTGCTTGTATAGGGCATCGTCCGTATCTATAGTTTCAGCACTACGCTCCTCTTTTGCTTGCTGAAGGAGAATATTCTTGGTTTTGTTGATGTACCCCCAAAAATCTCTCTTGCTATTGATATACTTTATGTTCAATACCTTGCGGTAATAAGGAATGGCATATTCATGCAAGTCTTCATCTGCATCACTTTTACCACAGAAAAATTTATAATCATCACCCTTAGTTGCCAGATACTTAATTACAAGTTTTCCATCTCCACTAATGTCACCTTTCATTTTAGATAAGATGCAATCTTCTTTAATATCATCGAAGAAAGCTGTGATTATCACTTCATTCGTTTCTTCATAGGCATAAAAATCGGACTCCTTTAATTCCAGATCTAAATCAGAAAGGCCTCGGTCCAGCAAAATACGAAGTGCATAAAGAAGATTGGTCTTGCCAACATCATTAGCTCCAATAATCAAACTCTGATTATTAAAATTTATAGTCGCTTCCTTAAAATTTCGGAACCCCTTAATATATAGTTTTGATAATTTCATAAAACAACCTGTTACCAGTAACAACGATATTAGTATTTCTTCTATACGTGTTTTAAATTGGACGCCAATTTAGACAAGTACTTTTGGAAAATTTTATCTTTCAATGCAAATAATACAGCAACATACCCTACAAAGACTATCAACAAATAGGATAGAATATTTAAAATATTACTATTAAAATCTATCATCAGAGAAGATAACCATCCCACAACAAATGCAATGATTACATAAACAGAAACATCCATAAGCTGCTTTACATAACTATATGGTAGGAGTTTACGAGTTGCCCACACATTAATCAATGTTCCTGTGATATTAATAAAAACGTTTGCTATCGCCAAGCCAACTACTCCATACTGAAAACCTACAAATAGATATATACAATATACTATTTTCTTCGGAAATTCTAGTTTTAACACCATTCCAGTTCTTCCTAGTGCTTGCATTAAACTAAGACTCATCTGCCCAACTGGTCCAAACATGATGCCCACTATAAGTATTTTAAAAAGTAAAGAACAATAAAGCCATTTTTCTGTCCACAACAAGACGATAATATCATCTGACGCAAAGCTCAAAAATGCAGTTAATGGGGCGATCAACATTACTAACAAGCGCATGCTTTCTCGGAATATTTCAGTTAGCATCAATTCGTCATCTTGATACTTTGCAAGTACAGGAAGAGCTACTCTCTGCACAATTCCAGATGTTACACCATCTACATTGGTACATAAGCCATTTGCTTTTGAAAAATAGCCCAGTTCATTCTTGCCTATAAACTTACCGATAACAATGGAATAAACCTGACTAAACAAAGTACCAATCAAGTTAGCACCCAACAATTTACTTCCAAAGCTCCATAACTTTGCTAATGATTGTTTATCAAACTTTTCCTTAGGTATCCATTTGGCAAATATCCAAAGCAATATAACACGAATCAACGATGCTAAAACTGCCTGCAAAGCCAAAGCGTAAACACCCATACCATGATACGCCATGACAATAGCGATAATACCTGCTGGAAGTTGAGCCGACAAATTGATGATTGTCTGAAGGCGTATATTTAACTTAGCTGTCAAGATTGCAGTTTGGACAATACATAAAGAGTTTAAGATGACATTTATGCCAACAATCTTAAGCAAAGGTATCAACAAAGGCTCCTTAAACCAAGCAGCTATGCCTGGAGTGAATATCCATAATAGAGCATAACAGACTAAACCTATCACCACATTAAAATAAAACGCTGTAGAAAGGTCTTTCTCTGTGCGATGCTGATTTTGTATCAGAGCATTTGCAAAGCCTGCTTCGATAAACACATTTGATACAGCTATGAAAATAGCAGTCAATCCTACAACTCCATAGTCATAAGGAGTCAACAATCGCGCCAAGACTATTCCAATAACGAAACTTACAGCTTGACTAGATAGTTTCTCGAAGAAACTCCAAATAGCAGCACTTACTCCAGTGTATAATGCCATAACATTTTAATTATTTCGTTAAAAACTGCTTGACAGGCAGTTCCATTCTCCTTAATACCTAACAACTTCCAATACTTATCTACAGCCATGCTATATTTTTTCCCATCAAAATTACGAATATTGCTTAATAACTGTTCTTCTGTTTCTGAGAACATAAAAGGCATCTGATTAGGAATTAAATAGAGTCCTCTGTCATACGAATCGTAATCTGGTGCATACAAGAAACAAGGTTTTCTTTGCACAGCAAATTCTGTAGAAACAGATGAAAAATCTGTAATCATGACATCTGCTGCACAAAGCAAATCTTGCATATCATCATATTGAGTTACATTGATGACATAACGAGACAAATGCTTAGCAAAGATGTCGGGAAGAGGAAAGTTTGCTACATTCGGATGAAATCTCAAAAGTAACTTCCATTCACCCCCAAACTTTTCTTCTAATGATTTTATGAGCCTTTCAGAATCAAAGCCATAATTATCGATTTCTGTAAGAGATCGAAATGTAGGTGCATATATCACCAGCTTGATATGTTCTTCAATATGATACTTAGCAAGAACTCGTTTTCTCAATGAATCATATATCTTCTGATTAAAGAAATCATCATATCTAGGAGTTCCTGCTTCAAGAATTTTACCAGTTGTGTACCAAGTAGAATGACGTATCCATTTTGAGAAATAGATACTTCCGCTCAGCATTAAATCTGTTTGACGACAATCCTTGATAGCACTATCTATGTAAGCTTTGTTCAATACAGCAACACTGTCTTTCTCTGACTTTTTGGGTCCTGTTCCATGCCAAGTTTGGATATATAACTGTCCCTTACGTTTGTTAAACGAACTCATTCTGATATTTGCGACCAACATCTTACAAGTTGCCAGCATATATATATGCTTTAGAGAAAACGTACGGATAAACTTTATACCACTATATTGATTTCTATAAAGTTTTGGATGGTTTACTACAGCAATTAACTGTAACTTGCCATCATAGTTGTGCTCTGCTACATAAGTAGCAATAGCCTTCGGATTGCAGTTAAAATGAGCTCCATTCCAACTTATAAAACAAACCTTATTTGAAGAAACAGGAAACATCTTACAGCATATTGGATAAAGAACATCCCATCTTCTATGCTCCCATCTCCTCTTTATTCCGTGAAGAATCCTATGTAAAGTTATTTTTCTATATTGCATTACAATGTTATTTTTCGAGGAAATTCTTAAGTATATTATTCTCTTCTGATTTTAATAACTTTTTATCAAACTTATAACTCAACTTATGTATAAAACAAGAATCCTTTATGAATTGATAATACTCTGGTGTATATTTACGAGAAAAGCTAAAGAGAAGAACATGAGGATTCATATTACAAACATACGGCATATTTTGCCAAAGTTCCTTACATTGCTTATCCTCTTCAACCAAAGCAGATAAAGCAAAATGGAACATATAGTAATTAATAATATAGTTCTTTCTTTGCCAATAATTAAACAACCAGTTCTTCATTCCACGCAATATTGGAGATTCCTTTTTGCTATGAATAAACCAGCTAGAACACTTTATCGGAGAAGCCCAATCAGGAAAAAGATGGCGCTGAAACATAAAATACTCACTCTTATCAATTACTTCAGGAAATGAAGATGTCAAGAGACAAGTTGCATCTAACCAATATCCACCATATTGAAGTAAAAGACAAGTACGCAGCATATCTGAATAATTCGCTTCGGGAATAATACCCTCAGCATGCATTTTCTCTATGAATGCGGGCATCTTAACATATTGAGTCAGATTATTCTCATCCAATAAGATAAGTGGATGTCCACCTGCATTAGCTCTCACACTGACCAAACATCGTTTCACCAATTCTGGTGCATTCTCCCAACCCTGTTTCCAATACATAAAAATAGATTGGTTTTCTACTACATCATGTGGAGGTATCACTTTTTCACATTCTATGGACATATAAGCCCACTTCAAATGTCTTTTTACCCACTTATAGAAGAACCACTGTTGTTTGGTAAGATTCAACTCCCTAAAATATAAAAAATCAGGAAGCCATCTAAATACGAATTGAATAATGTTCATATTTCTTATTTGTTTGTAAATTCCATTTTCATAATCTTAATACATTCGGTCATTCCAGACTTAATATCATATAGTCCCTGCCATCCAAGTTTGCATAATTTTGTACTATCAAGAATACAATTCTGAGGTTTAGAAAAACCTTTAGACTCAATGTCAGAAGGATAACAGAAAACAACCTTCTTGCCACACAATGACGCAATAAGCTTTGCCAATTCCACTATAGATACTATCGAATTAGAATTGCTAATATTATAATTCTTACCGACTTCGCCCTTGAAAAGCACAGCTAAAATTCCTCGAACAGCATCTACCACATAGCAATAAGTGCGTTTTTGTAATCCTTCACTTTTTAGCACTATATTCTCACCGTTCAAAGCATTACGTAAAAATTGAGCATGAGCCTTACTATCCTGTGGAGTCATAGTTGGTCCATAAACACTACACAATCTTGCCACATTAGCCCTTACGCTATATTCATCTATATAACATCGAGACAGAATTTCCAAAGAGCGTTTGCTTTCTGGATAACAAGCTCTAAATTGGTTAAAGTCAATGACTCCTGCATCCATCTCGGTATATACATCTTTATCGCATTTTCCATAAACTTCAAATGTTGAAAGCAAAGTTATCATGCAATTTGGGTGCAACCTACCATAATCCAAGATATTTTTAGCACCAATAATGTTTGTCAACATTGTTTCAACAGGAAATTTGGCATACGAAACAGGATCTGCATTACTAGCACCGTGTATTATATAATCGAATGTATATTCTACATCTATCGGTTTACAAATGTCTTGCTCTATAATATGAAAATATGCATTTCCTACGAACTCCTTAAATCTATATTCTAATTTCTCACGATTCCGTCCCAAAGCATAGACATGGTTTTTCTTACCTTCTTGATTTGCCAACATCAGTAAATCTACCAAACAAGAACCAATCAAGCCAGAAGCTCCTGTAACAAGAAATGCCTTTTTATCAACAGACACTTCATTAACTACTCTTTTCAGAGAGTTACAATAAATACTATTTGCTATCATAATCAGTGTAACCACATATCCTTTTTAGCATTTAACAAAGCCTTAAAGATTTCCACATCTTCTACGGTTGTCAACTTTATGTTCTTTTCAGAACCTTTACACATATACAGTTTACGTCCAAGTTCAATATACATAGTACATGAAGCGACAGAAGCTACAATCCCTTTCTCCAGAGCCTCCTTATGCGCCGCAATAATATCCTTCAAGAAAAAAGTCTGTGGAGTTTGGGTTTCTTTAAGATTATCACGTGGGACCTGAGTTTCAGAATGAATTCCATCATATGTCTTAAGCATTGCAGCATTGCAAGGAATAACAGTTATGGCATTGCCATGCTCTTTACAAACTCTAATATTATCCGAAATGATTTCTTCACTCAGCAATGGTCGAATTGCATCATGTATTAAAACTAAATCATTGTCATCATTATGACGCTTGGCAATATCATACAATCCATTTCGTATAGAATCTTGTCCATTCTTACCTCCACTCACAACATTTTCCAATTTAGAAATTCCAAACTGCTTAGCATAAGCATAAAGAACCTCATGCCAACCATCAACGCAAACTATTTCTATGGCATCTATCTCTGGATGCTTTTGAAAAGCAGCCATCGTATATACGATAACAGGAATGTTATCAACATTGATAAACTGTTTTGGGATGTCTTGTCCCATACGCTGACCAACACCGCCAGCGATAATTAAAGCAATATTCATAGTTATAATAATTTATTATTGTAAAAAGACAGGATCCATACCAAGAGCCGAAAAGTAGCTTATAAAATAAGCCCCTGACACTTCACCTGCCATAATTATTTTCTTCTTAAAATTCTATTTTTAAATGTCTGATTTTCTCATCCTGTATAGAAAAGAGATACTTACCATAGAAGTTATCTCACGGATACCAGCCAACATCAATACTGATATTGGGTAGTATATCATTGGTTTATCAAAAATTGGTATCAGCTGCTTACTGAGACCCTTTGTGATGGGGTACAAGCGAGTACCGCTTCCACCTGCTAATACTATTCCTTTCATATAATTATTATTTATTGATCAATAACATGTTTTCTAAAATCATCCCGTCCTTCTTTACCATTAAAGAAGGCTCCACCTTTCTCACCATGCCTCTCTTCCCTCAGGGACGAGAGGATGTAACCGCCCTCCGGTGCTCGGAACCGCTACGCTATAAGGTTGGCGGACCATCAAAGGTCTACGCCACATATTGTGCGGAATGGGACCGCAAGAGATAGACTTATGAAAATGATTATTATAGTACATTATATTATTGACAAGCCAGGATATTCACTCATCTATATGTTCTACGTTTTTCTTCATATATCCTAATAAAGCCTCATACCTTTTTTTTCTGTATACAAAAGATTTTGTGGCCTGTTGCATAGATTGAATATACTTTTGTATAAATGGATCATTCACCTTCTTCTTAACTTTGGTATAAAATTCATTGAAACTTTGAGTATAAAGGGACACGTCCTTACCTTCATTCTGGATATAACATGCAAACATCCACATAGCATAAACATGAGATACACTTGTTTTGAAATATAATTGCATATCACTCAAAAGATGGGTTAAAATGGCAGCTGTTTGCTTAAACTTAGTTTCAAACTCTATTAGTCTTGCCCTATCTAACATCTCGTCATGAAAATATTTCTTATAAAGTGCATCCAATTGGCTTTTATTGCTATCTATAACTTTTCCCTCAACTATAGAGAAAAATAATTCTGAACAATATTCAATATCTTCATATCTATTTTTATCAAGACGTATCAAAATTTTATCAAATGGTGAAACTGAAGGCAATTCCGTCAACAATTTATAAAGATCATATTGACTATACATTGCTTTTCTAAACTCTTGTGCCGTAAGAGGTTCACCATTTCGGTTCAAACGATCAAATACATCATTGATAGTTTCTTCCTCATCAGAATCAATAAACACAATATTTATTTGATATTGCCAGAAATCTCTTTTTACATCTGAAAAATCATCTTTATCCCAATCTTGAAAAAATGTACCATTCATAGCGTCTTCACAATAACCATCATCAGAACAATCTTCTGGTAAAGATAACTTTCCCTCAATAAACTTAAATATTGAAGTAAGACGCTGTTTTCCGTCTATAACGTCATATTTTGTCTTACCAGAACTTTGATCAATGAACTCATGAAGAAATATAGGAGGGATTGGAAAGTTCTTAACTAAAGAATCTATAAGAAAAGATTGTTTTTCTTCACTCCAAACTTCAGAGCTACGCTGATACTTTGGATTCAAATTTATTTTGCCTAAACTCTTGAATTCCCACAAGGTTGCAATTGTAAAGGCTGTTTCATGTCTTTTAAATCGCTTCATAATTTTAATAAATTAGTTGAGTTAGCTATTACAACATACTGGTCGAACAATGTCATTAAAACTGCATTCAGCACCTCAGGGGGATATGGATTTACCATAACCAAATGTTTAATATCAGCAGGTATAACTGACAAGTATGTGTCTATTTCCTGTCGATCAACGTGCCAATAAGAAATTCCACAAATTATAACCAAGTCATTTTTAGTTAAACCACTTGCTTGAACCTTAATGTGATTTCTTATTTCGGCTGACCATGATTGTTTCATTCTAGAAGAATCACCAGCAGGTGGAATTATTGCATTAATTATATTCAAACAATCTAAATTTTTATTATCATACTTAAACTCGGTCAATTTATGGTTATCAAAAGAATATCTATCAGGAATACAATAAGCAGCTTTATCACGTTTAACAGAATGAAATGCGATTGAACCATGTGGCTTATAAATATGAATCTTCTTCTTATCTGCCGAAAAACCATCTATGCTATATGGGAGTGCGAACATATCCAATATAAGTTCTAACCACACATCATAATTCAATGAAACTATATGGATAGACTTAATATTTTTATCAGAATTTAGTGTCTTCAAATATTTAACCCACCCCCAATCATGTAGCTTCTTTTTACATTTACCAAGATTTACTTTATTCGTATAGTAGACAAACAAAGACATAAGATATTGTTCTAACTCATTATAAGCTCGTATATATATCTTATCTTTTATCTCTATACGTTGAGGCAAAATATTTGCACACGTAATAACCTCTTCTATTATATTTAACGCCTTATCTTTATCTAGATATGGACGAGCACCTAAAGTCCAAAGATTCGGGCAATTTTGAAAGGACAAAAAGCCAGAAGCATTGGTTGCCGGCCAAGGAACATCAGCGCCACAAGCAAACAGATTTCCAAGGTTTATTTCATCAGTTTTTCCAATGGTCTTCATCAAATCAATAGAAAAGCCATTGCCGAAAATTATCAAAACATTTTTTTGAGCTGCCATAGCATTATTTCTTTTTAAAATACTCTGCTCCCAATTTCAACGCTAATTCTGCTACGCTAATATTAGAAGTAATGCGAGGTATTTCTTCATTATGATTATTGCCAACAATATCACCTAATATTTCGTGTTTAGTTAAAATAACAAACTTAGAATAATCAGCTTCTTCTTTATCCAAAAGCATCTGTAACTCTTTTCTGCTCTGATTGTTTTCAACTAACAAATATCGAATATCATCATACGTAAAATCTATGCCTAAGTTTCCTAAGAGTGAGCTACCATTATCTGCTTTAAATTTTTCATACTGAACATCAAGCAGAAAGGAAGAATAACCATTTATTATCTCTTTCGATGGCACAAGACGTATTTCTTTTTCATCATAAAAACGATACTTTTTATATCTTTTCCTTGGAAGCGGGCCTTCAACTAGCTTCATATAAGCAAAAGGAAACAAAGCCTTCTCTACAGTCTCTAGATTTGTAGAAACTAACGATTCACTCAAGTTATCAATCATTTTCTGAAGATAAGCAGACCCTTGGTTACAATAACATACAGGATTAAAGCCATTTTTCATTCCCCAATGCCTAGATAACCCTATTGCATAATTTCCATAAGCCCATTTTCCTTCACTAAATTCTGATAAGGGCAAATCACACAAACTTATCATAGGGAAAGCTATACCTTGATAATTTTCATTAGCTAACAAACCCTCCAAACTGTATGAATAATACAACTTTTTAGATTTTATAATACCTAGTAATCCTTTCTTATTTGTTTGATGCCATAAAACATTAGAACTTAATCCCATGCAAAAATCTCCTCTTTTGGTTTTAAGAAATTAGCTTTGCTATACAAAGTTTACGATATTAATTGTATAAATCTACATTGATATCGAATGGTGAATCGAAGTCCTTCAACATCGCATGTTTCGTATCTTTCTCTGAGAGATTGGCATGCTCTGTTGGGATTTTCCAATCGATACCGAGGGTCTCATCAATGATAGAGATACCTCCATCTGCCTCTGGATGATAGAAATTATCACACTTGTATTGGAAGACGGCTGTCTCTGAAAGGACAGCGAAACCATGGGCGGAGCCCTTAGGGATGAAGAACTGGCGATGATTGTCTTCTGTCAGTTCTACTGCTACATGCTTGGCATAGGTTGGTGAACCTTTACGGATGTCTACAGCTACATCGAGGACTCTGCCCTTAACGCAGCGTACCAGCTTGCTTTGGGTATATGGTGGGCGCTGGAAGTGCAAGCCTCGCATAACGCCATAGCTGCTCATAGACTCGTTGTCTTGGCAGAAGTGAACACTGTGTCCCAGGATTGGGGCAACCTTTTCTTCAAACTCTCGCTCGCTGAAACTCTCGAAGAAGTAGCCACGAGAGTCGCGGAAGAGGCGTGGCTCTATAATGAGGACGCCTTCTATTTCTGTTTTTACAATATTCATTGTTTTATCTTTTGTTCTTAAAAATAAGAATTTCTAAAATCATCCCGTCCTTCTTTGTTGATAAAGCGAGCTGCACTCGGCAATTTGAAAACGAGTTTTCATTGCACTCTTGGCATCGCTTTTTCCCATTAAAAAAGGCTTTTTTCTACCTCTCCGTCTCTCCTGCAAGGAAAGACTTTATTCGAAAACCTACCCGACCTTCCTTACCGTTAAAGAAGGAGTCTTTCTAAAATCATCCCGTCCTTCTTTACCATTAAAGAAGGCTCCACCTCTCACCCCTGCCCTCTCTCCTCAGGAGCGAGGGAGGAAACCGCCCTACTCGGTACTGTTTATGCCCCACCTGTCCCTCCCCTGCGGGAGGGTCCTTACCCTATACCCAAGCCCTAAATCCCTACCATAGGGATTAGGGATGTAACCGCCCTACTCGGTGCTCGGAACCGCTACGTTCTAAGGTTGGCGGACCATCAAAGGTCTTCGCCATATTGTGCGGGATGGGACCGCCTTGATGTAATGCTGTAAGGTGATATACCTATTGAAACTTTCGATTTTACTTCTTCTTTAACCAAATCTCTCTGCTTACCAAGGCATCATAATCAGGTTGGAATTTATCTGCAAAATTATCCCTGGATAAATGAGTAGAGGCATTTAAACTAATCCTTCAAATTAGGTCAATTTCAAACTATGCTCTATCTCCTCAGCCCATTCTCTGCATCTTTCCTCTGCCACTTCTTCAATAATCTCTGGTTTAAGTTCTCGATAACAATTGTATAAGTCATCGAAATCCACAGTTTCATCATGAGCCTTCAAGCTCTTAATGAAATCTGACTTTCTTTTCTCATCCTCAGGATGGCATGAGTCTGGCCAAAAATCAAGCCAAAATCTCATTTTCTCTTTTGATTCTTGTGATAACATAAGCATAAATTTAAAATCCTAAAATTTTATTATAGAAAAGCACTGCCATGCTCTTTGCCCTATCCCCTATCATTTCTTCTTCCCAAACAGGATGCTTATCGGTAAAATCATGTACCCATTTATAGGTGGACTTTTCATATACTTTCAGTTTCTCTGCGTAATCTATCTTATCCGCCTCAGTATTCAAGTTACCCTCCAACATAATCAAATTGCCAATGTTAGTAACATTTCCCTCATTACACTCAGGAAGAATATGCTCTATTGAAGAATCATCCTCAAAAATCTCCTTCTTCTGATAATAACAATTGAGCTTTTGAAGCGCATACTTACATTTCATATTAGCTGCCGTCGCTTTCTTGGTAAAACAAAGAGAGATAAATTGCTCTGTAAACTGTTCTTCCGTTGGAATTAATGGAGTCAAACAAGCATACAACTTCGACTGAATTATCTCCTTAGTTTGATTCTTACTTGAACTTTTTCTAATCGCTATGGAAAACTTTGAATAAATTCCATCCAACCTATTTGCCTTTCCTGACATCACTGCTGTAAATGCAAAATGGAAATTCTCCAAAAACAGTATCACTTGTTTGAAATCCTTGGTAGATATCAAGTTATTGTCTTTTACCCATAATAATGCCATCAAGACTACTCGAACTTGCGCTATACCGAAGTAATTAGACAGCACATTAAAACTCTGCACTAACCAAAAATATTCCTTTCGATTATGGTAATCATCTCTGGTAGGTTTGATAATCTGAACATAATACTTGGCATTCTGCACTAATGAATCTAAAAAAGACTCATAATCACTTGTCTTGACAATAGACAAAAAACGATCGTATAACTGACTTGCTCCTGTTTGCCTATAACAAGAATTCCAAAAATGGCGATAATATGTTCCGATTCCTACAGAAGCTAAATCACATTCATTGATGATGCTTTTCAGTTCATCCCATTTACATTTGGCATAATCTGCAGGTTCCGTTTTACGAAGTTTCTCAAACAAGCGATTCTTGATTAAGTCTATTGCAGCAAGTTTCTTACCCTTAGCATTCAGTATCTCAAAAATACGATAAGCCTGATTAGTATCATCGGTAGAAATGGATATGAAGATACAGTTCAATATTTGGTCTCGAATAGCTTTGAGTATATCAATTAAACTTATGTCATTCTGAAAGCCATCACATTTTTCAGACATAAAATCCTTCAAATTCTTTTCTTCCAACCGAGAACGGAATAAGCGATAGGTAGTTTGAATACACAATTCCTCTTCAGAGGATGGCTCTTGCTTAACTATCTTCTCTCTATCTTGAATATAATAGGAGAAATAAGGATAACTACTCTCACTTTTGATAATGCGGACTTCATTTCCATCATCATCACTAGTCATGATATAACTGAAAATCAGTTTACTCAAATTATCCTCACCTTTCTCTCTGAATATATCAGAGATGGCAGAGAATAATATCGTTATCGTGGTGATGCGATGTTGCCCATCCACTACTTGTATTTCCTTATCGCTTTTCTCATCGAAGTTGCCAATGAAAAGCATCGTGCCCAAAAAGTAAGAAGTGGTTTCCAGTTTTCCATCCTTACATTTCAGGCATTTGATAATGTCATCAAGAAACTCTTCACAATTCTTCTTTTCCCAAGAGTAATCTCTTTGGAAACGAGGTATCATAAACTGCCTCCCTGACTTTAACAGTGCCTTAATAGTTTTATCTGCTGGTTTTATGTTCATGGTTCTCTAATTTAAAATTTTGTTATTCGCCTAAAATTCCGATAGTTAGATATATGCTAAATTTTCACGACACCATTTAAGCTAAACATAAAGCTTGAAGTTTAGAGATAAAACTTTGAAGACCTGAATAGCTCAAATTATGAAGTTCTAACTACATACCATTGCTAAACCCAAGATTGACATACTTGAAGACAACAGTATCCTCGGTCGGAAACAGATTTATTATCCCTAGCGGATTTTTTACTGTCATATTTATATTCTTCATGAATACTAATACATAATAAACGCTACCTAAGAATCTCTTGCATGAGTTGAATCGAACAACGCAATTCATCTTCAGTATATGTATGACCATTGTCATAATGATCAATGGCATTTCTTATATAAGAACAAATTGTATTATATTGAACACGTCCATAGCCAGAAATTTTCTGATGCAGATTGGAGATAAATGATTGATGATGATATATATATTCATCACAGGCCTTAACCTTTGACAGATTATACCTGTTCTGAATTTGACAGTACAACTGATTATGGTATTCTGCTGAAACAATATCAAAGACTAGAAAATTTACCTCAGCAAAAGTGACATCAGACAAATATGTAGGATGCTCTATTCTCTGAGCTTCTACTCTACCATTATGATTAATCAGGCGAACTACTAAAGATGTTTCATCCATCAAAGCTTTTTTGAGAAAAGCACTTGAATGAGAAGCCATAAAGATTTGGTTCTGCTGAATACCATTATCATCAGTAAATAGCTGTTTAAAATAGGAATGAACCTTTTCTTGCCACTTGGGATGCAAACTCATCTCAGGCTCATCAATAAACAGTAAATTATCTTTTTGTTCCGTCATGATTTCCAATATAGGAACTGTTCTTTCTATAATTTGCTTTTCACCAGAGCTTAAACTCTGTGTATCTATCTGCTTCCCGTATTTTGTGAAACCTATTACCTTTTCATGCCGGTCAGAGAATCCCATACCGAAATACTCCATATCTTCAAAGAAAGCATTAAAAGAATCAGCAAAAGTCTTCATTTTAGACTTCTGGAAGAACTCAGACCACCTTAATGGTGCATCATCATGCTTAATATTGTAATAAGCATAATTGATACTATCTTCATTCTGTAAATTTACTAGACGACCTATCACAGATGAAAAATCATCATTTTTTTGTTCTAAATGATCATTATTAGAATAAGACATTATAATTCCCTCAGAAGGTGGTCTTAATCCATCTGGATAATCATCATATATTGTGTTTATCAAAAATATACTATTCGTTTCGGCATCATATAGCTGATATTTGTGATTGTGCTCAGCATCATCGGGTACTCGCTCAAACCGACAAACTCTGCCACTCAATTCATACTCTATATATCGGTATATATATGTACGAGTTGGAGAACGAATAATCTCTTTGATAAACCTCAAAAGATTTGTTTTTCCAACACCGTTATCACCAACAAAAACTATGTTTTTATAAGGAAGCCCTGTTTGTGAATTTAAGAAATCTAATTCCAAATCTCCAAACTGAACTTCATTTAAAAACTTTACCTTGCGTATTTTGAGTCCCATATTAGTTTATTGTATATCACCCATACAGCGTCCCCACAATATTACAAGTAGTTACACATATCTGTTTTTTGAAAAAAGTTATTAAAGAAAACTTTAAGAACCTCCCCACGCCTTCGGCGCAGGGAGGTGAGCGGTACGTTACTTACTCTTCTTGCTTTTCTTTGCCTTCTTTGAAGTCTTGGCGGTTCCTATCTCGCCCTTTTCCTGCATGTGCTTGAGGAGACCTTCAAAGTCGCCATTCTCGAAATAGACTTTCTCGACTTCGGGAACACCGGTTACTTCTAGTGGTACAAAACTTAGGGTTTCATCATGCACCTGCACATTGCCTTCGACAATGGCTTTGGCTAATGACATACCCAGCTCCTCTCCTAATGGTAGGAAAGTGCCTCGCTCGGCAGGAGACTCATGGTCTTCTATAGGATCGCATGGAGCATAACCGATTCGCTCGTCTGGACTCATAATGTAACACTCTACATGGTTGCCGTCCCATATTGGGGTATCGAGGTTCCAAGAGAAGTTGTAGGTTACTCCTTCTGGAGTACGGACTTTCTTTTCTTTGGTGAAACCTGAATAGAGACGAACTCGGTTTCCCTTGCGAAGATTCGTATCGGGAAACTCATAGAGGCGGGCCTGACTATAAATAGGAAAGCCTTCCGCATTGTAGAGATAACGTACGAGCATGAGTCCTTCGAGGTCGCAACGTGCCGCTGCTTCCAATTCGACGTACTCATCCTGTTGGCCTCTGTTGTAAAGACCAGTGATTCTTAAATTAATCATAATTTGATTGAGTATTATAAAATTTAGAAGCAGTACGATTGTTTGGATTGTTAAGCGACAATCGTAAAACGCTTATTTTTCTTTGCTTAAGATGGGCGGGTAACCCGCCGTAGTATTGTTCCTCATTGCAGTATCGCTCTGCACTTGTCGCCACTCGAATGAGGAATAATGTATTTATAAACCGAGACTTGGCTTATGGCTAAACATTACAGCGCACAAAATGATTCTGCTTCCTTACCGGTTCTGCGGCGATAGTCATCACGCATACGCTTTTCCATTTGTGCTATGTATTCTGCCTTCCGCTCTCTAGAAGCCTTGAAGCGACGCATAAAATCTGCTTTTTTTTCTTCTATGTTCATAACGTAAGCTTCTTATTAATTATTGTATTGCTTCGACTCCCCTGTCCCCCTCTTGCGAAGAGGGGGTCCTTACCCAATACCCAAGCCCTAAATCCCTACCATAGGGATTAGGGATGTAACCGCCCTCCGGTGCTCAGAACCGCTACGCTCTAAGGTTGGCGGACCAAAGCGGTCTTCGCCATGTTTTGCGGGATGGGACCGCCGGGATGCTATTGGGGCATCAAAGGTCTCGCCAGGTTGTGCGGGATGGGACCGCCGGGGTATAACTTGCTTTAAACTTGCTATTATGCTCATATTACTCAGACAGATACCTAACTATCCAAGGTTTCAACTCAGGAATGTCTACTTCTATCGTATCCCATAGACTTTCGGGGTCTATGGTATAATAGCCATGCACAAGGACATGGCGCATACGCTCAATCTGACGCCAATTCACGCCAGAATGAGAATCACGAAATTCTGTTGAAAGCATATAGACAGCCTCACCTATAACTTCTACCAATTTGGTAAAGCCATAAAAGATGAGCTTATTCTTCTTGATATCTTCAAAAGTATATTGAGCATGAAACTCCTCTATGCTTTCTATCGCTTCAAGAATATGCTCTAACCTTCCCCTATCTCTAACTTTTTCTCTCATAAATCAAGAATTTATCTTGGTTGGCTGTTTCTTGAGCAAAAGGGAGGAGTCGATTAGCCTCTACTATATCCACCTTGCGATGAAGCAAGTCTTCCAAATTCAACATAATACCTGCTATTTTCATCAGAGAAATTCGATTATGCTGACGATCATACTCTACAAGAATGTCTATGTCACTATCAGTAGTTTCTTCTCCTCGTGAGCATGAACCAAAGAGCCAAGCCTTTGTTATTGGCTGGCTACCAAAGAAATCTTGTATCTTTGGAATCATATTTTGTACATTCTTACTAATCATAACAGCGTAATTTTATTGGTTTTAATGAAGTTTATACCCCATTTCTCTGTTTATTGTGCAAATATAGGCTTTTTCTGTGAAACTACCAAATTTTTGGGGGAGTTTTTGCTTCATATCCTAATGTCTCACACATCATCCAAATTAACATCCGCCAAGTCTGCTCCAATAATCGTCACTCGATTGTTGTATTTGCGTATCTCATGCCCATCCTTTATTTGCTTGGTGTAGCGATTGGCATCCAACTGGA
>OFSC01000584.1_pt1 | contig 29619 bp, 23 predicted proteins | sample 1543201 | NCBI WGS metagenome assembly OFSC01 (sample SAMN04209228, study PRJEB22552) | human gut metagenome | biome: gut; material: feces | host: Homo sapiens | place: USA: Oklahoma
CGCTCCGCGGAACCCGCAGCTCATACTCAATCTGCTGGTCGTTCGTGGGTGCGTGACTATGGCGAGACGCCATAGCCTCCTAGGTTTGTCCCATAGCCCACAGTCAACAAAAAACCTGTCTTCATGTCTTCCTGTCTAAAAATCATGTCTGCATGTCTTCCTGTCTGAAAAATCATGTCCTCTTGTCTTCATGTCTAAAAATCATGTCTGCATGTCTTCATGTCTAAAAATCCCGTCTGCATGTCTTATTTTTTTCTGCTTTTACACAATAATTATATTACATAAGCGTTATACATACGTGTTTAAACGCAAGATAATTATAATATTCGGGCTTACGCTTGTCTCGCTTTTGAGCCATGCGCAGTACGACGTGTCCTTCAGTCACTACTTCGACATGGAACCGTCGTTTAATGCCGCGTCCGTAGGTAAACAGCCCAAGCTGAACGTCTCGGCAGCCTATGCCATCGACCTTGCCGGATTCAAGCATAACCCGCAGACCATGTACGCGGGCGCCGACATGCCCTTTATGTTCCTCAAGACCACGCACGGAGCCGGACTCCAGTTTATGAACGACAAGATTGGTCTGTTCACGCACCAGCGACTCGCCCTGCAGTACGCCGTCAAGATGAAGCTATTCGGCGGACAGCTCTCCACCGGCGTCTCGGCAGGAATGCTCAGCGAGAGCTTTGACGGATCGAAGCTCGACCTCGAGGACTCCAGCGACCCCGCATTCACATCGTCAAAGGTGGACGGCAACGCGCTCGACCTCGCCGTCGGACTCTATTACACCCACCGCAACTGGTATGCCGGCATCTCCGCACAGCACATCAATTCGCCCCTCGTCCGTCTCGGCGAGACCAACGAGCTGAAGGTGGACGCCACCTTTTATTTGACCGGCGGATGCAATATTAAGCTGAGAAGTCCGTTTCTTACAATAAAGCCGTCCTTCCTTGTGCGCACCGACGGAGTGGCATATCGTGGTGACATCACCACGCGCCTCGTCTATACGCATGAGAAGAAGATGATGTACGTGGGAGCAGGATATTCGCCCACCAACTCCGTGACGGTGCTCGTCGGAGGAAACGTACACGGCATCGTCATGGGCTATTCCTACGAGATGTATACCTCCGCCATCAATCCCGGCAACGGCAGCCACGAACTCTTCATCGGCTACCAGATGGACCTCAACCTTCAGAAGAAGGGAAAGAATCTCCACAAGAGCGTACGCATACTATAAGAGACTGACATACAGACCATAATACTAAGAAAGAAAATCAGATAAAACATAGATGAAAACAAGAAAAAGCATACTCCTACTTTGTGTCGTGGCATTCTCCATGATACTGACTGGCTGCTTCGGCAGCAAAGCCTCCTCGTCTGCAGGACGCGGCGGCGAAGTGGTCGGCGTGGGCGGACGTTCCTTCGCCGAACCGGCTCCCTACGGCATGGTGAAGGTCGCAAGAGGCTACCTCCGCATGGGACTTGAGAAGCAGGACTCGCTCTGGGGAAAGCAGACGCCCGTGAAGGATGTCTCAGTGGACGGATTCTGGATGGACGAGACAGAGGTGACCAACTCAAAATACAAGCAGTTCGTCATGTGGGTGCGTGACAGCATCATCCGCACACGACTCGCTGACCCGCAGTATGGCGGCGACGAGACATACATGATAACAGAGGACAAGAACGGCGACCCCGTCACGCCGCACCTCAACTGGAAGAAGCCGCTACCACGCAAGCCCAACGAGGACGAGCAGCGTGCCATCGAAAGCGTCTACACACGCAACCCCATCACCGGCGAGAAGATGCTCGACTATCGTCAGCTTAACTATCGCTATGAGGTGTATGACTATACGGCTGCTGCTCTGCGCCGCAACCGACTCAATCCCGAGGAACGCAATCTCAACACCGACGTAACGGTAAATCCCGACGAGGTGGTGATGATATCGAAGGACACGGCTTACATCGACGACGAGGGACGCATCGTACGCGAGACAGTCAACCGTCAGCTCTCCGGTCCGTGGGACTTCCTCAACACATATATAGTAAATGTATATCCTGATACGACGTGCTGGGTGAACGACTTCCAGAACGCCGAGAACGAGACATACCTGCGCAACTACTTCTCTAATCCCGCCTATAACGACTATCCCGTCGTGGGCGTGACATGGGAGCAGGCCAATGCCTTCTGCGCATGGCGCACAGACTATCTGCTTAAGGGCCTTGGCCCTGAGGCACGCTTCGTGCAGCGTTATCGTCTGCCGACTGAGGCGGAATGGGAGTATGCTGCACGCGGAAAGGGCGGCAACGAGTTTCCGTGGGAAGACAAGAGCGTGAAGAGCGGCGACGGATGCTTCTTCGCCAACTTCAAGCCTGACCGTGGCAACTACACCAAGGACGGCAACCTCATCACGTCGAAGGTGGGAATATATAACGCCAACTCTAACGGACTCTTCGATATGGCTGGCAACGTGGCAGAGTGGACCAGCACCGTATTCACCGAAGCCGGAGTGGAGGCGATGAACGACCTCAACCCGACGCTCTCCTATAACGCCGCCAAGGAAGACCCATACCGTCTGAAGAAGAAGAGCGTGCGCGGAGGATCGTGGAAAGACCCCGAGTCGTTCATCCGTGCGGCATGGCGAACATGGGAATATCAGAACCAGCCCCGCTGCTACATCGGCTTCCGCTGCGTACGCAGTCTTGCAAGCACGTCCAGCGTGAAGGGTAAGCACAAGAGCAAGAAGAAGTAAAAAAATCCTAAATAAACTCTAAACACCAAAGATCATGACAGTATATAGCAAATTCAACATAGTCTACCATCTCCAGAAATGGATGGACAGTGTCCCCGGACAGACCTTCCTCAACTATGCGTATAGCTGGGGCGCCTCTGTCGTTATCCTCGGTACGCTCTTCAAGCTGACTCACCTTCCGGGAGCCAACATCATGCTTTTCGCAGGTATGGGCACCGAGGTGTTTGTGTTCTTCCTTTCAGCATTCGACCGTCCGTTCGACAAGACGCAGGACGGCAAGGAACTCCCCACCCATATCGACGACGAGGAGATAGACAATGAGGAGGCAGAAGTGGAGGCAGCTTACGAGGCTGGCAGAAACGGAGAGTCGCCCGCTGAGGCAGCAGCCCACGTGGGTGCAGCTGTAGGTGGTGGCGGAACCATCATCATCGGTGGAGCCGTGTCATCTGGCGAGGCCGTGCAGGGAGCTGCTGCAGGTCAGAACGCAGCTGCAGCCGTGCAGGGCGGAGTGTTTCAGAGTGGCGTAGCCGGATCTGGCGTAGCTGCCGGTCAGGACGCAGCAGCCGTGAACGTGGCAGCCGCAGCAGCCGACTTTGCCGCCAACCGTGAGGTGGCTGTGCAGTTGGCAGACGCCCAGGCAAGCTATTTGGAGCAGCTCAAGAACCTCACCGAAACCCTTCAGAAGGTATCGGAGCAGAGCGTCCGCCTTACACGAGACAGCGAAGAGATGGAGAATCTCAACCGCACGCTTACCGGCATCTGCAAGGTTTACGAGATGCAGCTTAAGGGAGCCAGCCAACAGATTGGCACCATCGACCAGATTAACGAGCAGAGCCGCCACATGGCACAGCAGATTGAACAGCTCAACTCTATATACGCCCGCATGATTGAAGCCATGACTGTGAACATGAACCTCAATCAGAAGTAAAGAAAAAGGAGCAGACAAAGAATATGGCAATAAAGAAGAGAACCATATCACCCCGCCAGAAGATGATCAACCTCATGTACGTGGTGCTCATGGCTATGCTGGCGTTGAACATCTCGTCAGAGGTGCTCAACGGATTCTCCATCGTGGAGGAAAGCCTCAACCGCACCACTGCAAACTCTTCCAAGGAGAACGAGGTGCTCTATGGCAACTTCGCGGAGCAGATGAAGGCCAACCCGCAGAAGGTGAAGGAGTGGTTTGAGAAGGCCACGGCGGTGAAGCGCATGAGTGATTCGCTCTACAACTTCGCGCAGAGCCTCAAGGAACAAATAGTCATTGAGGCGGACGGCAAGGACGGCAACATCTACGACATAAAGAACAAGGACAACCTTGAGGCGGCAAGCCACGTGATGCTCGCTCCCGGAACAGGTCAGGGCAAGCGTCTTTACAACGCCATCAACTCTTTCCGTCAGCGCATCCTAAGCATGGTGACTGACCCGCATCAGCGCTCCATCATAGAGAGCAACCTTACCACCAAGCTGCCGAAGAACGCTCATACGATGGGCAAGAACTGGCAGGAATACATGTTTGAGGACATGCCGGTGGCTGGTGCCGTGACGCTTCTCTCAAAGCTTCAGAGCGACGTGCGCTACGCTGAAGGCGAAGTGCTCCACACTCTTGTTGCCAACATCGACATGAAGGACATCCGCGTCAACAAGCTCAGCGCCTTCGTCATTCCCGAATCGAAGACCGTCATCAGCGGCGACCAGTTCTCGGCACAGATTGTCATGGCAGCCGTGGACACCACACAGCAGCCCGAAATCTACGTCGGCGGACAGCGCATCAGCAACGGACTCTATCGCTTCACGGCTGGAGCAGTGGGCGAGCATTCCTTCGGAGGCTACATCACCATGCGTGACGGCAGCGGCAATGTCATCCGTCGCGACTTCACACAGAAATACACCGTAGTGGCACCGAGCGCCACCGTTTCGGCAGACCTCATGAACGTGCTCTACGCAGGATATGACAACCCCATCAGCGTCAGCATTCCTGGCGTGCCTCTCAGCGCCGTGTCGGCTTCGATGTCGGGCGGTTCGTTCCGCAGCATCGGCATGGGACGCTACATAGCACGTCCTTCAGCCGTAGGCAGCGATGTCACCATCAACGTGGCAAGCAACGACAACGGCAAGTCACGTCAGATGGGCAAGTTCACGTTCCACGTACGCAAGTTGCCTGATCCGGCTGCTTACCTCAGCATCGGCACCGACCGCTTCCGTGGCGGCGGACTGGCAAAGGCTTCGCTTATGGGCGCTCACGGCATCAAGGCAGCCATCGACGACGGCATCCTTGACATCGAATTCAAGGTAACCAGTTTCGAGACCGTCTTCTTCGACAATATGGGTAACGCCGTTCCGATGGCGTCAGCAGGAGCATCCTTCTCAGAGCGTCAGCGCGAAACATTCCGCAAGCTGTCGCGTGGCAAGCGCTTCTACATCTCGCGCATCACGGCAGTGGGCCCCGACGGCATCACAAGAAAGCTGAACGGATCGATGGAGGTGATAGTCAAGTAAGTAAATACATAATACAGCACAACCAAATACTGAAAAATGAAGAAAGTAATAATGATACTGCTTGCAGCCTTCTTCGCTTCGGAGATGGCGACAGCCCAGCCGGCGGCACGCCGTCGTGAGCAGGCACAGCAGAAGCAGCAGAGCGACCAGGGGCTGAGCGTACGCGCCCAGATATCCTTCCCCACGCAGAAAGCGATGGACGAGGACGTGACGTGGCGCCGCGATATCTATCGTGAGATAAACCTCACCGAAGACGCCAACGCCGGTCTCTACTATCCCGTGGAGCCGGTAGGCTCGCAGATGAACCTCTTCACCTACATCTTCAAGCTGGTGATGCGCCGCACCATCACGGCTTATGAGTATCGTCTGGACGGCAACGAGGTGTTTGACGATGCCTCGAAGGTGAACCTCAAGTCGCTCCTCGACAACTATCACATCTTCTATGAGCGCACCGACCGTGGCATCCGCATCGATGACAGCGACATTCCGTCGCGCGAGGTGATGGCATACTACGTGAAGGAGTCGGCTTATTACGACGACCGCAACTCGGCTTTCCACACGAAGGTGTTGGCTCTGTGCCCAATCCTGAAGCGTGAGGACGACTTCGGTGATGCCGCTACAAGCTATCCGCTCTTCTGGGTGAAGTACGACGATTTGGCTCCGTTCCTCACCAAGCAGACCATCATGACCTCCAATCTTAACAATGCCGCCACTATGTCCATGGACGACTTCTTCACGAAGAACATGTATAAGGGCAAGATATACAAGACCACGAACATGCTGGGCAAGACGCTCGCACAGTATTGTCCCACGGATTCTGCCATGAAAAAGGAGCAGAAGCGCATCGAGGGCGAGCTGCAGGCGTTCGAACAGAACGTATGGGGCAAGCCCGAACCGAAGGACTCTTTGGACAGCATCGCAGCCGTGGACAAGAAGGCAGCCAAGGCATTGAAGAAGAAAAACCGCCGCGCCGGTGGAACCACCACTAAGAGAACAAAGGTGAAGAAACAGCGTCCCGCATCATCGTCGTCTTCGTCATCGTCAGGTTCGGCACGTGTTACGGTTCGCAGACAAAGACATTAAAGCAAGGCGTAGGAGCTCACAGCTCCTACATTTGCCATTAAGTTATATTTATTAACTAACAACAAAAAAGGTATGAAGAAATTATTTACAGCAGCTATCGTTGCCCTTTCGATGATGTTCGGCGCCAACAATGCTCAGGCACAGGTGCAGTTCGGTATCAAGGGTGGTCTTAACGTAACAAGCATGAGCCTTGACAAGGACAAGCTCCTCGACACAGAGAACCAGGCAGGCTTCTTCATCGGTCCGACCGTGAAGTTCACTCTTCCCATCGTAGGACTCGGCATTGACGCTTCTGCACTCTACGACCAGCGCGAGGCAAAGATCAAGGGCGACGGCGACGACAAAGACATCACATCAGCAAGACTGAAGACACAAGCCATCAACATCCCCATCAACTTACGCTATGGCGTAGGTCTCGGTAGCGTAGCCAACGTCTTCTTCTTCGCAGGTCCTCAGTTCGGATTCAACGTAGGCGACAAGAACAAGTCGATTTTCCAGGACGCAGCAGAATGGAAGCTCAAGTCTTCTAACTTCAGCGTCAACGTAGGTCTTGGCTTCACCGTCCTCAGCCACCTCCAGGTGTCAGCCAACTATAACATCGCTTGCGGCAAGACCGGCGACGTTACCGTTTCTGACGCAGCTGGCACAGCTCTCCAGGAGATGCTCGGCAATAGCGGAAAGGCTAATGCATGGCAGGTAGGCTTGGCTTACTACTTCTAAAGAGTTATTCACTCAACATAATAGCGGGGGCGTAAACCTCCGCTATTTTATTTTTATCATACAATTACCGTCCGCAAGAACAAATCCAAACCATTAAATTCCCGTCTATACCAATTTTATTAGTCCATATTAGTTCTTATATCATTATTTTAACGTACCTTTGTCAACGTAAAAGAATGGTATATATTTATGAGCAAGAAGGTTTATTTATTTGATTTCGACGGAACAGTTACTTCCGCCGACACATTACTCCATTTCATACGATTTGCGTGTGGAACATGGCGCTTTCTGCTCGGATTTTTTCTTCATTCCCCGATGATTATCGCGATGAAGCTAAAACTCTGTGATAACGGCAAGACTAAGCAGAAAGTGTTCTCGTGGTTCTTCCGCGGGATGAACATTGATGTCTTTGACAATCTCTGCAAGCGTTTTGCAACAGAAAACTTCAACTTAATGCGCCCTAAAGCCACCGACTTGCTCAACCGGCTCTTCCGCGACGGCGAGGATATCGTCATCGTCAGCGCCAGTTTGGTCAACTGGGTTAGCCCCTTCTTCACCCATATCCAGCGCGACAGCAAGTCTAACTTCCACGTTCTCGGCACTATTCCGGAGGTAAAGGACGGAGTGATAACCGGACGCTTCCTTACATACAACTGCTACGGAGCAGAGAAGGTGCATTGCATACGCCGACTCTATCCCGACCGCGAGAACTATCATTTCATTGCTTTCGGCGACAGTAACGGCGACAAGCAGATGCTTGCCTTCGCAGACGAAAGCTACTATCGCATATTCTGATGCCCGCCAAACAAGGACAACCCCAAACCATCATACTTCCTCCGCATGACTCATAACGATATACTGACACCCCAGCAACGCGAACGCCTCGGCGAGGTGGTACGCTTTGGCTTAGTCGGTGTTGCAGCCACCCTTCTTCAATATGCCATCTATTGGGTGCTGCTCCACTGGCTCTCGCCAAGCGTGGCGTTGACAATAGGCTACATCATAAGCTTCTTCTTTAATTTCTGGGCGTCCACCCGCTTCACGTTCCGCGTGAAGGCATCGGCAAAACGAGGCGCAGGATTCGCCCTCTCGCACGTCGTCAACTACGTCTTGCAGCTCACAACGCTCAACTTCTTTATCTGGGTTGGCGTCAACGAGAAGTGGGCACCCATCCCGATGTTCAGCATCTGCGTCCCCGTTAACTTCCTTCTCGTAAGGTTCTTCCTGAAGAGATAACGGCTTGAAGAATCGCCACCCCCTATTTTTATACCATCATTCACACCATATTAATCCGTATGCCAGCAAACAATAAATTATCAGAAATATTCCGTTCGCTCTCCAGCGTCTTCCGTTCGCTCTTCCGCATAAAGCGTGAGGAACGATGTCTCGCGTCTTTCCTCCTCATAGTGTTCCTTGCTCTTGACGCCTTAGTGGTATGCAAGTATTACGACGTGTTCACTCCGCAGACCCGACATTACTGGCATCTCTTCATATCGAAGTTCCACATCTCCGGCTTCGACCCCATCACGTACAGCGTGGTGTCTGACTGGACAGCAGGATATAACGTCTATCGCCATCCCTTGCTGGCGTTCTTCATGTACGTGCCATACCTTATCAATCAGGCACTGATGTGTATTACGGGCATCAACTGCGCCATATTCATCGTCTCCGCCATCCAGACATTCTGCGCTTTCTATGCCTCAATGTTCCTCTATCGCATCTTCCGCGAGATAGTCGGCGTCAGCCGAACCGACTCATCCCTGCTCACCATATTCTTCTTCGGCTTCTCCTTCGTGATGCTCTCGGCGATGGTGCCCGACCATTTCATCATCTCCATGATGCTCCTTCTGCTTGCCCTTTATGTCTCAGGCAAGCTGATACTGAAGCGACGCAGCCTTACCATCTGGCAGTCGGCGCTCTACTTCTTCCTTACCGCAGGCACATCGCTCAACAACGGACTGAAGATTTATCTCTCAATGCTCTTCGTCAACGGCAAGCGAATCTTCCGACCGAAATATCTTTTCTTCGCCATTCTCCTTCCTGCTGCACTCACATGGGGAGCGGCACGCATGAGTTATGACCACATCGTCTGGCCCCGCGACGTGGCTGCAAAGGCTGCACGAGCCAAGGCAAAGGCTGCAAAGCAGAAGAAGCAGGAGGAGGAAAAGCTCCGCAAGCAGCATGACGACTCGGTGCGCATAGCCTCTTTCACAGCTTATCAGCTCGACTCGCTCTCTGCCGACTCTGCCCGACGCGACTCCATTGCCAAGGCAAAGCCGAAGCCGGTACGCCGCCGCAAGAACGGCAAACCCATCAGCAACGGCGAGTTCCTCAGCTGGACAGACGTCACTACGTCGCGTACGGAATCGGTGGTGGAGAACCTTTTCGGCGAAGGAATACAGCTGCACGAAGACCATCTGCTTGGCGACGTACTCAAGTCGCGACCGATGATAGTGAACTATCGCCACGCCTTCAACTACATCATCGAGGCAGTCATCGTCCTGCTCTTCATCGCAGGCATCTGGTGCGGACGCCGCTCAAGGTTTATGTGGCTGGCAATGTCTTACTTCGCCCTCGACATGGCGCTGCACGTAGGACTCGGATTCGGCATCAACGAGGTGTACATAATGTCCGCCCACTGGATATACGTAATGCCGATAACCATGGCTTTCCTTATGAAGGCAATCTCCGGACACCGCCGTCAGGCACTCGCGCTGAAGACCCTCGTGGCTCTGCTTGCGGCATATCTGTGGATATGGAACGTCAGTCTCATCGTCCGCTATCTCTATTTCACCTGATAAATCCATCTATACATTATGTTAGGACTACGTAAAGAGGAGCGGCCACTCGCCATAACAGCCGCCGTCGTCTTCACCATACTGAACGGTCTGCTCATCTATTGTCATTTCGACTCGTTCACACGCGGTGCACGTGTAGGGTTCTGGTCAGTCTTTTACAACCATCTCTGCATGTCGGGCTATGACGTCTTCTCGCTGATATTCATATCGTGCATGAGGCTTCACTGGAACGCCCTGCGCCATCCGCTCTTCGTGGCTGTGCTCCTGCCGCTGTACTGGATAAACCATTGGCTGATGCCGCAGACGGAATTCAACTTCGCCGTCTTCCTCATGGCGGCGCTTCTCATAGCCGCAGACGTTTGGGGAGCCGTACTGCTACATCGCATCCTGCGCGACATCGTAGGGTTGAAGCTCGGCGATGCCACTCTGCTCACAGCCCTCTTCTACGGCTTCGCCCATGTGATGACAGCCGCCATCGTGCCCGACCACTTCGCTCTTTCGCTGCCACTGCTGCTCCTCGCCCTCCTCATGACGGGCCGTCACCTGCAGCGCGGCACCCGCTTCACATGGCTGCAGCAGGCGCTGCTGTTCTTCCTAACAGCCGGCGTGACGCTCACCAACGGCGTGAAGATAGCTCTTGCGGCATGGATGGTGAACGGCAAGAAAGTCTTCTCGTGGAAGAGCATCCTTTCTTTCGTTGTGCCCACGCTGATGCTCGGTGCCGTCTTCGTATGGCAGCAGGAGGCCATCATCAAGCCGCAGGAGCAGCGCATCAAGCACATTGAGGCTGCCGTGGCAAAGAAAGACCCTGCCCGCATAGAACGCCTGAAGACGCATGACGCCTTCGTCAAGAAGCAGAACGGCGAGGCACTCACCAAGGACGTACCGCTCCTGGAATGGAGCGACATGACCACATCGCGCATACGATCCGTCGTGGATAACCTCTTCGGCGAGTCGCTACAGTTCCATAAGGACCATCTCATGGAGGACGTACAGCAGACGCGCCCCGTCTTCGTCAGCTACGGGTCGACGATAAGCTACGTAGTGGAGGCATTGCTCGTGCTGCTCCTCATAGCAGGAGCATGGGTGGCACGCCGCCAACGCTTCTTCCTCATCGTAGCCACGTGGTTCGGCTTCGACATGCTTATGCACCTCGGCTTCGGTTTCGGCATCAACGAGGTATACATAATGACAGCCCATTGGGCATTCATCATCCCCATCGCCGCAGCTTACCTGCTCCGCCAACGTCAGGACGCATGGCTCCGCTTTGCCGTCGCCGCCCTCACAATATGGCTGTGGGCATACAACGGCACGGTGTTGGTGGATTATCTTCTAACCATCTAAAACTATACTGACTTATGAGAATTTTCCATCTTATCACCCATTTCGATCTTGGTGGCGCCGAACGTGTGGCTGCCAACATCGCCATGTCGAAGACGCCCGACATGGAATATCATATTGTAGAGATAATGCGTGGCAAATCTCTTTACACCAATAAGTTCATAACCGAGATGAAGCAAGCCGGCGTAGTGTGTCATCGATCCCTTATGCCCGACGTCAATTTCCACTTCGTCTTCCAGCGCATAGCTGCCATTCTCTTCCCCATGCGTATGCTCTACATCATGCTGCGTTGGCATCCCGACGTCATCCACGTCCACACGGAGACTCCCGACATGTGTATATACGCCTTTTCGCGCTTCTTCCCCTTCCTCCTTCGCCGCACACGCATCGTCCGCACCATCCACAACACTCGTCTATGGAGCGGTCTGCCGTCCATCGCCTCGCTTATCGAACCCTACTATATTCGCCATAACGCCAACATCGGCATATCCGATTCGGTATGCCAGTCGTATAAGCAGCGCTTCGGAGCCGACGCGCCAATCATCCACAACGGTGTAAGCGTAATAAAGCAGCAGATTTATCCGCGCCTTGTCCACAGCAAGCTGAACATCCTCTTCGCTGGACGCTTCGAGCCACAAAAGGGCATCCCCGTGCTCTGCGACGTCATCTGTGCGCTTGCCAACGACCCGCGTTATCATTTCCATATAGCCGGCGACGGTTCGATGACGCCGATGGTGGAGGAACGGTTGGGTGGACTTGCCAACACTTCCATCCTCAAGCCCATCTTCGGTCTCTCCTCCTTCATGTCGTCGTTCGACTATCTCTTCATGCCTTCCGAGTTTGAGGGACTGAGCATGCTGTCAATGGAGGCAAGCATGAACCGTCTCCCCGTCATTGCAAACCGCTGTCCAGGATTGAGCGACACGCTTCCCGAGGATTGGCCCCTGATGGTGGACAACAACAGCCTCAACGCCTACCTCCATCTCTTCCGCGACGTCCTCCCCACAGCAGACCACAAAGCATTAGCCGACAAAGCCGCCGCTTTCGCCGAGCAGAATTTCTCAATTAGGAAAATGCAGGAGGAGTATGAGAAGGTTTATAAGGGTATGTCAAAATAAGAACTTGAGCAAAAGTCAATAGCGTAAATTGCAGTTTATCGGTGAGATAACACATGAGCTTGCGGTACATTCCTAGGAGGCTATGGCGTCTCGCCGTAGCCACGCACCCACGAACGCAAGCAGAATGATTATGAGTTGCGGGTTCCGCGGAGCGGGACCTATATCATGAAACCCACTGCAAGCTGCGAAGCAGCGCAGCTGTGGGTACGTGAGCCCTCCCATCTCTCCCACAAGAGTTCCCCGAATGGGGACTTACACATCCCCGATAATGTTGAGGATGGCTGGTCCCGCTTTGCGGAACCAAGATGGTGAGTAGTGTTTGTTTATCCCACAGCTGCGCTCCTTCGGAGCTTGCAGTGGGTTTCTTATATATACGTGTCCCTTCAGGACACGACGCTGCTCCTACGCTAAATTGTTGTTTGTCGATGATATAACACATGGGCTTGCGGTACAAACTTAGGAGGCTATGGCGTCTCGCCGTAGCCACGCACCCACGGACAGTTTATAGAGTGTGAGCTGATTGGCGTCAGGCAATGGAAGAATGCGTATGCAGATTGAGCGTTATGCTATTGGAGGCTGCGTGGCTACGGCGGGACGCCATAGCCACCTATGTTAGCCTTGTAAGCTTGTAAATTGCTGTTTGCACATTTATTAAAACAAAGAAAGCGGGCTGTAAACCCAATAACCAATATAGCTTGTGCTATGCGATTATTGGGCTTACAGCCCGCCTTGTGTATGTCGTTAGCCGACTTTTTAGAACTCTGCGCTCTTCGGTGTACGCGGGAAGGGGATGACGTCGCGGATGTTCTGCATACCGGTTACGAAGAGGATGAGGCGCTCGAAGCCGAGACCGAATCCGCCGTGAGGGCATGATCCGTACTTGCGGGTGTCAAGATACCATGTCATATCCTTCATCGGGATGTGGCGCTCCTCAATCTCGTTCATCAGCTTGTCGTAGCTCTCCTCACGGACAGAGCCACCGATAATCTCGCCAATCTGCGGGAACAGCACGTCGGTGCCCTGAACGGTCTTGCCGCTCTTGCCGCCGAAGCCAGACTCCTCTGCGTCTATCTTCATATAGAATGCCTTGATGGCCTTCGGATAGTTGGTCATGATAACCGGCTTCTTGAAGTGCTCCTCCACGAGGAAACGCTCGTGCTCTGAAGCGAGGTCGTCACCCCACTCGCACGGGAACTCGAACTTCTTGCCGTTCTGGATGGCCTCCTGCAGGATGCGGATGCCCTCGGTGTAAGGCAGACGTACGAATTCTGAGTTGAGCACACTCTCAAGGCGTGCGATAAGACCCTTGTCAATCATCTTGTTGAGGAACTCAAGGTCGTCCTTGCAGTTCTCGAGTGCCCAGCGGATGCAGTACTTGATGAAGTCTTCCTCGAGGTCCATAAGTCCGTCAAGGTCGATGAAAGCCACCTCAGGCTCCACCATCCAGAACTCTGCCAAGTGGCGCGGAGTGTTTGAGTTCTCAGCGCGGAATGTCGGACCGAATGTATAGATGGCGCCGAGAGCAGTGGCTCCGAGCTCGCCCTCGAGCTGTCCTGATACGGTCAGAGAAGTCTGCTTTCCGAAGAAATCGTCAGAATAGTCAATCTTTCCGTCCTCAGTCTTCTTGAGGTTATAGAGGTTCTTGGTTGTCACCTGGAACATCTGACCGGCTCCCTCACAGTCGCTTGCTGTGATAAGCGGAGAGTTGAAGTAGAAGTAGCCGTGCTCATGGAAGTATGTGTGGATGGCCATTGCCATGTTGTGGCGGATGCGCATCACAGCACCGAATGTGTTGGTGCGGAGGCGGAGGTGAGCATACTGGCGCATATACTCGAACGACTGTCCCTTCTTCTGCATCGGGTAGTCGTTGCCGCAGAGACCGTAAATCTCGAGGCTCTCGCACTGTATCTCTGATGTCTGGCCCTTGCCCTGGCTCTCCACGAGAGTACCTACGGCGCAGATGCAGGCACCAGTAGTGATCTGCTTGAGCATTTCAGCGTCCACCTTTGTCGGGTCGACAACAATCTGAATGTTATTGATGGTTGAACCGTCGTTGAGTGCGATGAAGTCAACAGCCTTAGAGCTGCGGTGGGTACGCACCCATCCCTTTACGCACACGGTCTGTCCGAAGTCGGTGCGCTTGAGGGCGTCGACGACCTTTGTTCGCTTTATTGTTTCCATTTAATTAAAACATTACTCGTTTTCTGTTATTATTCAAAAGCTCCCATACGCAGCATCTCCACTTCCTTCTCAGTGAGGAAGCGCCAGTCGCCGCGACGGAGGTTCTTCTTTGTGAGTCCTGCGAACTGCACGCGGTCGAGCTTAACGACACGATAACCGAGGTGTTCGAATATACGGCGCACGATACGGTTCTTGCCGCTGTGGATTTCGATGCCCACCTGGCTCTTGTCAGTGTCGCTTGCATACTCGATGGCGTCTGCATGCACCTCTCCGTCCTCAAGCTCGATGCCGTCAGCGATCTGCTGGAGGTCGTGAGCTGTTACGTTCTTGTCCAGATAAACGTGATATACCTTCTTCTTGAGGAACTTCGGGTGTGTGAGCTTAGAAGCGAGGTCGCCGTCGTTGGTCAGGAGGAGCACACCGGTGGTGTTGCGGTCAAGACGTCCAACGGGATAGATGCGCTCAGGGCAAACGTCCTTCACGAGATCCATGACAGTCTTGCGCTGCTGGGGATCGTCGCTTGTCGTTACGCAGTCCTTCGGCTTGTTGAGGAGCACGTAAACCTTCTTCTCCAGTGACACGGGCTGGTCATGGAACTTGATCTCGTCGGTGCGTACCACCTTTGTTCCGAGTTCGGTTACCACCTCGCCGTTAACAGTCACTACGCCAGCCTGGATAAACTCATCAGCCTCACGGCGTGAGCAGATGCCTGCGTTGGCAAGGAACTTGTTAAGACGGATCGGCTCGTTCGGATCGATATGCTCTTCCTTATACTCGATGCGCTTCTTCATGCTATACTTAGCGTTGGGATCGTATCCATGCGTGCGCTGACGGTTGTTGTAACCGCCCTGCTGGCCGTAGCCACCGCGCTGATAACCGCCCTGCTGGCCGTAGCCACCGCGCTGATATCCGCCCTGCTGGCCGTAGCCACCACGCTGCTGATATCCGCCCTGCTGGCCGTAGCCGCCGCGCTGCTGATAACCGCCACGCTGCTGTCCGTAACCGCCGCGCTGCTGATAGCCGCCACGCTGCTGACCGTAACCGCCGCGCTGCTGATAGCCACCACGCTGCTGATAGCCGCCCTGCTGCTGGTCGCCGTCCTGATTAAAGTGCTGCTGCTGGTCGTTGTTCTGCTGGTCGCCTTCCTGGTTGTTGTTATAGCGGGGACGATAACCTCCCTGCTGACGTGACTGATAGCCCTGCTGGTCGCCGTCCTGATTGTAGCGGGGACGATAGCCACCCTGCTGACGCTGCTGGTATCCGCCCTGCTCGCCGTCCTGGTTGTAGCGGGGACGATAGCCACCCTGCTGGCGCTGCTGATAACCGCCACGCTGGTATCCGCCCTGCTGGCGCTGCTGATAGCCGTTATTGCCTGACGCTCCCTGAAGACCTGCTCCGAAGCCTTCGGGAAGGAATCCTCCTCCCTGGCTGTCGTTAGAGGCCTGCTGGCGCTCGGCGTTATAAGGACGCTGTGTGTGAATGCGCGGACGCTGCGGGCGACCGGTCACACTGCGATACTCTCTCTGATAGTTGCCTGCAGCACGGCCGTAGCTCTCGCTATTGCCAGTAGTCTGATCTGCTGCTTTCTGTTCCTGATTCTTTTCCAATTCTGAATCCATAATTCTTTTCTTTCTTTTTAAATTGTAATGTTATTGGCCTCTCGGCAAGTCACACCCATGGGATTTTTTGCATAGATGCGCTTCTTCTTAACTAATTATATATTGATAAAACTCTAATCTTGTTTTGTTGTCTGCTTTTCTTTTATGCCGTGTTTCAAACTTGGCTTAGATACCGGTGTAGTTGAGCGGAGTGATAGCCATAAGCTCTGCCTTTACTGCGTCGCTGACGTTGAGTGTCTTAACGAACTCGTGGATGCTTTCCTCTGTCATGTGCTTGTTGGTACGTGTGAGTGCCTTGAGAGCCTCGTACGGATGCGGATAAGCCTCGCGACGGAGAATGGTCTGGATGGCTTCAGCCACGACTGCCCATGTGTTGTTGAGGTCTTCCTCCAGCTTCTCCTCGTTGAGGATGAGCTTGCGCAGACCCTTCAATGTGCTCTGGATGGCAATGATGCCGTGTCCGAAGGGCACGCCTACGTTGCGGAGAACGGTAGAGTCAGTAAGGTCGCGCTGCAGGCGGCTTACCGGAAGCTTCTGGGCGAGGAACTGCAGCACGGCGTTAGCAATGCCGAGGTTGCCTTCTGAATTCTCGAAGTCGATGGGGTTCACCTTGTGCGGCATGGCGCTTGAGCCTACCTCACCTGCCTTGATCTTCTGCTTGAAGTACTCCATAGAGATGTACATCCAGAAGTCGCGGTCGAGGTCGATGATGATGGTGTTGATGCGGCGCATAGCGTCAAATACGCTTCCGAGGCAGTCATAGTTGCTGATCTGTGTGGTGTACTGCTCTCTCTGCAGACCGAGCTTCTCGCTTACGAATCTGTTGCCGAAAGCCTTCCAGTCATACTCAGGATAAGCCACGTGATGAGCGTTGTAGTTGCCGGTGGCACCACCGAACTTGGCTGTCATCTTGCAAGCCTTGAGTTCTTCGAGCTGCTGTGTGAGACGGTATACGAATACCATGATCTCCTTGCCGAGGCGTGTGGGCGATGCGGGCTGACCGTGTGTCTTGGCGAGCATAGGCACGTCCTTCCATTCGTCGGCATACTGCTGGAGCTGAGCGATAAGCTCCTCCACCATAGGATAATACACCTCTTCGAGTGCTTCCTTGATAGAGAGGGGCACGCTGGTGTTGTTGATGTCCTGTGATGTCAGTCCGAAGTGTATGAACTCCTTGAATGCGTCAAGTCCTCCAATCTTGTCGAACTCTTCCTTAATGAAGTACTCCACAGCCTTCACGTCGTGATTGGTCACCTTCTCGATGTCCTTCACGCGCTGTGCCTTCTCCTCGTTGAAGTCCTGGTAGATGGCGCGCAGGGTGGGGAAGAGGTTATGGTCGAAGTCCTTGAGCTGCGGGAGCGGAAGCTCGCACAGCGTGATGAAATACTCTATTTCCACGCGTACTCTGTAGCGTATGAGTGCATACTCTGAGAAATAGTCAGCAAGGGGCTCTGTTTTGCCACGATAACGTCCGTCTATAGGCGAAATGGCTGTAAGCAAATCAAGTTTCATGTGCTTTGTATAGCTTTACTATAAAAAATATATATATTATGGTGCAAAATTACAAATTAAAATGATACCATCCTATATATTTCACATTAATTATAATCAAAAAATATTTTGAGAGACAAAATATTTTAGTTGAGAGTTCAGAGTTGATAGTTGAGAGTTATGATTAGCTTATGTTTTAATTCTTAAAAGCTATGCGGAGTAATCATAACTCTCAACTCTCAATTTTCAACTCTCAACTGGATATTACTCCTCCAGCGCTTGCGTAAACTCGCGGTGGAATGTTGAGAAGAAGTGGAGGTTTTCGCGGCGTGCTTCCTCATCGAGGCTCCACAGCGACTCCTCTCCTGCTCGGTGAGCCAGTACGCGGCGGACGCAGCGGGCAATCTTTCGCTTGTTGTTTCGTGCCTGCAGCTGGTCGCCCTGAATGTTGTTGTGTGTGGCGTATGAGAAAGCGCAGAGTCGGCGCATGAAAGTTTCGTAGCGGTTGAAGAGCAATGCCTGTCGCATCATCTTCTCCGGGTCGGCGTCCAGTCCTTCCATGTCCATCAGTCCCTCCATGTTCTCATGGCTCCAGTCAGCCTCGTCCACCCAGAACCACTGGAATCCGAGTCGCTGTTCCATGTGCATGAGTCGCTGTGCGATGCTGTCCTCGTCCACGTTCTCCTCGGCTGTGAACAGTCCGAAGGCGAATCTTGCGAGTGACACGCCGTTCAGCTCCAGGTCGTCAGCGCCTTCCACCTCGTCGCCGACAAGCTCCACGCGCCAACGTGCCGACTTGTTCTTTATGAGTGCGGAGTGTGCTCCCATGAGCATCTCGTCCAGTGTGCCCTGAAGCGGCAGCTCGGTTACGAGCGAGAGATTGTCGTGTATGTTGCGGACAGAGAGCGTGCCCTCGTCGTTAGCCACACACATATAGCTCAGTCGTCCTCCGTCGAGCGACAACTGGAAACGGTCGTTAGTGTCGTTGCCCACGAACATGTAGGCATAAGACGCTGCGTCTTTGTGGTTCACCTCGATGTCGCCCTGCACGTTGTTGTCTGTGGCATCCTTCAGAGAGAATCCTATGTAGGGAATGCAGAGTCTTATGGTGAACGGCTCGCCCTTGCGCGGTGTAAGTCGGCAGAGAATGCCGTCCTCGCCGATAAGGTCTTTCTTCACCAGCCATCCCTCGTCGGTCTCCTGCGCCTGCTCCACGCTCACGTCGCCGTACGACCAGTAGAGGTCGAAGACAATCTCGTTGTCGTCTTCGCGGACCACGGTCACGAAGTCTTCAGGGTCGTCGCCGAGGTATACTGCTTCCACGGGCTTCACCTCTTCGTCGCCGTCGCCAAGGACGCATACCTCAAGGTTGCCCACCATCGGATCGTCTTCCCACTCGTCCTCACCGGCTCCTACAGCGCGGAACACCACGAAGGTCAGTCTGCTCTGCTGGCGCGTGCCGTCCGGACGGCATAGATAATATGTCGTCTCCTTAGGCAAGTAAATCGGTGTTGTGATGTACGGGCTCTGGCAGCGAGCCGAATATTCCACCTCTGTCCAGGCGGTTAAGTTTGCTTCAGTGTTACTGCTGTTCATTTCTTAAAGCTACAATGTTATCCTTGTATGATTTTATTTTGGGACTGCAAAATTACTGAAAAAATATGAGATAGTCAAATCTTGCCGAATACAATATTTGCATTTCTGATGCTCAATACTATGAGTCTGGCGCACAACAAAATCTTTGGTGCGAAATTCTCGAGTTTTGAGCGTGCAGCGATAGCGTATTGACGCACAGATGATTATGCTGACAGGGGAAGAAGTGTGCAATGAATAAGGGGTATGAACAAGCATCATAGAGTTGCAATAGAGCCACTTTTACACTCCAATACCGTCGCTTTTGTAATACAATAAAGCCTCTTTTACACTCTGATAGTGGCACTATCGGACTGTAAAAGAGGCTCTATTGTTAAGTGTGGGTGCTGTTTGCACAGCAAAACACCGTAAAAACAGCAAAATAAAACTCTAAAATCAATTTTTATTTTGTAACATGTTTTTACTCTTTGTACAATATTTGCATAGCGGTGCGCTGCACCGCCGCCCGCCTACTTCTTCTGTGTCTTTGAGAACGAGTAAGGTGCGTCTGTGTCTGCTGTGCCGCGCTGCTTGTTGGGCGTCGGCGCGAGGTCGTAGACGAACTGCGCTCCGTTCATGAGATCGGTGCGTGTGATGTAGTTGTGTGAGTAAGGCTTGCCGTTGAGAGTCAGGGCGTTCACGTAGCAGTTCTCCTCAGAGTTGTTGTTGGCCTTGATGCTGACGGTCTTGCCGTTCTCGAGGTGGAGCTTCATCTCGTCGAAGTAAGGAGTGCCGAGGACGTACTCGCCCGAACCCGGGCAGACAGGATAGAATCCCATGGCAGAGAATACGTACCAAGCCGAAGTCTGACCGTTGTCCTCATCACCGCAATATCCGTCGGGCGCTGCCGTATACATGCGGTCCATCACCTGACGAATCCAGTACTGTGTCTTCCAAGGCTCACCTGAGTAGCCGTAGAGGTAAATCATGTGCTGGATAGGCTGGTTGCCGTGAGCATAGTTGCCCATGTTCATGATCTGCATCTCGCGAATCTCGTGGATTACGGCTCCGTAATAGCTGTCGTCGAAGAGTGGCGGCACGTTGAATACGGAGTCGAGCATGCTGTTGAACACTTCCTTGCCACCCATAAGGTCGATAAGTCCCTGCGGGTCGTGGAATACTGACCATGTGTAGTGCCAAGCGTTACCCTCGGTGAAGGCGTCGCCCCACTTCAGCGGAGAGAAAGGAGTCTGGAACTTGCCGTTCTGCAGACGGCCGCGCATGAGGTTGGTCTCCTTGTCGAAGACGTTGCGATAGTTGAATGCGCGGCGGCGGAAAGGCTCAAGCTCCTTCTTCGACTTGCCGAGCGACTTGCCGAACTGATAGATGCACCAGTCGTTGTATGCGTATTCCAGTGTGCGTGCCACGTTCTCGTTTATCTTGACGTCGTAAGGCACGTAGCCCAGCTTGTTGTAGTATTCATGGCCCAGACGACCCGTTGACGATACCTTCGGGTGTACGTTGTTGGCACCGTGAACCACAGCCTTCCAAAGCGTTTCGGCGTCATATCCCTTCAGACCGCAGAGGTAAGCGTCAGCCACGATGGACGCTGAGTTGTTGCCCACCATGCAATCGCGATGACCCGGCGAAGCCCATTCGGGAAGGAAACCGCTCTCCTTGTATGCGTTAACCAGACCTTCCTGCATCTTCACGTTCATCGACGGATACATCACGTTAAGCAGCGGGAAGAGGCAGCGGAATGTGTCCCAGAAGCCGGTGTCGGTGAACATATATCCCGGCAGCACCTTGCCGTTGTACGGCGAGTAGTGTACTATCTCGCCTGCTGCTGTCTTCTCATAGAATGATCGCGGGAAGAGCACCGAGCGATAGAGGCAGGAATAGAATGTGCGGAGATGGTCGATGTTGTCCGACTTCACCTCTATGCGACCCAGAACGTCGTTCCATGTCTTGCGGCCCTGAGCCTTCACCTCGTCAAACGAAGCACCAGCCAGCTCCTTGAGATTCTCCATAGCCTGCTCCTCAGAGATGAAGGAAGAGGCGATGCGCACGTTCACCTGCTCGCCGCGGCGAGTCTTGAAGCCTACGATGGCACCTGCATGCTTGCAGTCGGCCTCTAATGCCTTGCTGTCCATCTTGCCGTTATTCACAGCTGTGGTGTAGGTGAAGTCGTGGTCGAACTTCAGCACGAAGTAGTTCTTGAAGTTGTCGGGCACGCCACCGTTGTTCTTCGTGGTGTAACCCACAATCATTCTCTGCTCCGGCATGATCTTTACGTACGATCCCTCGTCGAAAGCGTCCACCACTACGTATGAGTCGCTCTCCGGGAAGGTGATGCGCATGATGGCAGCACGCTCCGTGGGCGCAATCTCCGTCACCACGTCATAGTCAGCCAGATAAGCGCGATAATAGTAAGGTGTGGCCACCTCTGCCTTGTGCGAGAACCATGAGGCACGCTGGTCTTCATCGAAGACGGGCTTGCCGGTCTCCGGCATGATGCTGAACTGTCCGTAGTCGTTAATCCACGGGCTTGGCTGATGGGTCTGCTTGAAGCCGCGTAGCTTGTCAGCCGAATAGACATAAGCCCATCCGTCGCCCATCTTGCCAGTCTGCGGAGTCCAGAAGTTCATGCCCCAAGGGAGGCAGACTGCAGGATAAGTGTTGCCCGTTGACAGCGAGTGCTTCGACTCTGTGCCTACCAGCGTGCTGACATAGTCGACAGGCTGGTAGACCTTTGCCATGCCGACAATGGCGAATGTCAGCATGAGCAATGTGGTTAACAAGTGTTTTTTGTTCATTTTTGTTCTGTAGTTTTTATTGTTTGTGATATATTCAGTCGTTTCGGCAGAGCATAGCATAATAACCGATGCGATAAACCGAAAATGCCGTCAGCGATGGCTTGCGTCCCGTAAGATTTCGGAGCAGCATTCTTCGCGTGATACGGAATGTCAAGCGCAGCAATGGTGCCAAGCCTAAGCGTGAAAGACGTTCCACGAGCGTCTGCACACCCGAATAGCCGCGCAGCGCGTCTCGCATGTCATGTAGCGTCTGTAGTCCCTCTTCCGTCTTCTGAAGAAAGTGGGCGTTGTCGTCAAACCGTGAGAATCCCACAGAATTGTCCGTGTGAGCCACACGTATGCCGTTGTCTTTCAGTTCGCGTCCGAGCAGCACGTCCTCGTAGCCGTAGCGCGTGATGGAGACGTCGAAGGGGTGTGCCGTCAACACATCGCGCCGTATGAGGATGTTGCTGACGTGGAAAGCGGCGTAGGGATTGCGCTTACGCCATGACAGCGGATGGCTTTGTGTAGCGCGAAGCTCGTACAGATAGCGCAGACAAGATCTTGGCTCGGTGTCCGTCGGAGCATGAATCTTCAGTCCGCCCACCACGGCTTCCGCTCCAAGCGGGTCTGCCTCGGCATACACGGCAAGGAAGTCTGCGGGGAGAGGCGAGAGGTCGCTGTCGATGAAGACGAGCCATTCGTATTGCGCCAGCTCCACCAGCCGGTTGCGTGCCGCCGACCTTCCCACGTTATGATTGCCCCTTACGAAGCGGCAATGTGTAAGGCTTTCACACAGCTGTCGGTTGGCTTCTGCCTTTGCCGTGTCCGTGGAGCAGTCGTCATACACCACAATCTCGCACCTTAAAAGGTTGTCCTTCAAGGCTTCCGCCTGACTATGAAGAGCCGTTATGAGCGGTCGGCAGTCGTTGTTGTATGAAGGCAGCAGGATGGAAAGTGATTTCAGCATGCTTAATGGTTTAGGAAGTTACTCGTTGTCCACCCTTGCCTCCTTCAGCAGCTGCGTCTTTCCTTCAGCCACCAGCTTGAGTATCAGCTCGCCGAAGAGCGTGTTCTGCCATGCAAACCAAGGGCGCGTAAAGTGGGATGCGTCGTTCACGTCGAACGATTCGTGGATGAATCCTGTGCCGGCATCCGTGCGCTGGAGCATCTTCAGGCATTCCTTTATCTCGCCGTCGTCCTTGCTGGTGAAGGCACGCATCATTATGGACATCGGCCAAGCCATGCCCAGTCCTACGTGCGGTCCGCCGATTCCCTCGCCCGCCTTGCCGCGGAAGAAGTAGGGATTGTCCTCGCTCCACACGAAGCGGCGCGTGTTCTGATATACGGGATCGTCCTCCGGCACGTCACCGAGATAAGGCATTGCGAGCAGATTCGGCACGTTGGCGTCGTCCATGAGGAAGTGATTGCCGAAGCCGTCCACCTCGTAAGCGTAAATCTTGCCATACTTGGGATGGTCCACTACGGCGTATTTACTTAGTGCTTCGCTCACCTCGTCGGCAAGCTGTCGGCATTCTTTGGCTGTGGCAGCATCACCGTTGACCTTGTCCAGAATCTCAGCCGCCTTGCGCAGGGACGATACAGCCATGAAGTTGGATGGCACGATGAAGAGGAACGTCGCGGCGTCGTCGCTCGGACGGAACACCGAGGCAATAAGTCCGACGGGCTTCACGGGATTGCCCCATCCGTGATTGCACACCGTGTCGAGCTGGTCTTCAGTCTCGCGCTGGAAGTGGTATGTGCCCAGCCCCGTCTTGCGCTGCTGCTCATGGAAGACACGCAGGACGTTCTTCGCCGCCTTCTGCCATTCAGCGTCGAAGACGGATGCGTCGCCCGTGGTCTGCCAGTAATGGTAAGCCAGTCGGATGGGGTAGCAGAGCGAGTCAATCTCGTACTTGCGCTCGTGCAGTTCGGGCTTCATGTCCGTAATGTCGTTCATCCATCCTCCCTCGGGCTGAGGCTCTTTGTTGAATGCGTTGGCGTAAGGGTCGATGTTGATACACTTCATCTGTCGTCTTATCACACCGCGTATCATCTTCTTCACCTTCGGGTCTGCCTTGGCAAACTGTACGTATGGCCAAACCTGTGCTGCCGAATCGCGCAGCCACATGGCATGTATGTCGCCCGTATATACGAACGTGTCCTCCTTGCCGTCGCCCTCTCCGGCGTCGTAATGCACGGTGGTGTCGAGCGTATTGGGGAAGCAGTTCTCGAACATCCATGCCAGTCGGGCGTTCTCACGGATAAGACGCTTCACCTCACGAATCTTCTTCTCTATGGCGTCCGAGACGAAGAGGCGGTCGGCTTCCTTCGGTCGCTGGCAGGTGTAGCGTGTGTTGTCCGCAGGAGCAGCCTCCGCATTGCTGGCTGAGAGCGCCATTCCGGCAACTGCATTGCCAGTGGAGGCATGGGCTGCAGAGGTGGCGCATGCAGACATGGCTATGGCTGTTATGAATGTGGATATGATGGATTGTTTCATTGTTATGGTCTTGATGATAAAGTTCGGTGTTTTAGTATACCTACAAAAGTAGTAAAAAAATGGTATTTGTTAATACAAATTGCAAGACAAAATGTCCAAAAAATGCGTTTCCTATAAAAGAATGTATAAGTATTTAGTGTTTTGCCCGCTTTTTTTGTAACTTTGTACGGAATAAGGATAATTAGAAAGAGCAGAAACATTAAGATGAGTGTAACAGAAATACTTAACAGCCAGGATGGCGCCAAGCACTTCTCCTTTGAGGTGCTCCCGCCACTCAAAGGAGCTGGCACAGACAGATTGTTTTCCACAATAGAGAAGTTCAGGGATTTCGATCCTGCCTATATTAACATCACTACCCATCACAGCGAGTACGTCTATCGCGAACTCGACAATGGGCAGTTTGAGCGTCTGCGTGTGCGCCGCCGTCCAGGAACGGTTGCCATCGCAGCCACCATACAGAAGAATTTCGGCATACCCGTCATTCCGCATATTATCTGTAGCGGAGCGACAGCCGAAGACATCGAATACGAACTCATCGACATGCAGTTTCTTGAAATAGAGAATCTGCTGCTTCTCCGTGGCGACAAGGCCAAGGAGGACCGTATGTACACCGCCACACCGGGCGGACATACACATACGACTGACCTCATCCAGCAGGTGAACGACTTCAATCGCGGCTTCTTCGTGGACGGAACGCAGATGAAGCATCCCGGACAGCCGTTCAGCTTCGGCGTGGCGTGCTATCCCGAGAAACACGAAGAGGCGCCCAACCTGGAGATGGACATCCAGTACCTGAAGATGAAGCAGGACATGGGAGCGGAGTATGCCGTCACGCAGCTCTTCTACGACAATGCGAAGTATTTCGATTTCGTGGAGAAGTGTCGTGAGGCAGGTGTCACGATGCCCCTCATACCGGGCATCAAGCCCTTCGCCAAGCTGTCGCAGCTGACCGTCGTGCCTAAGACATTCCATTGCGACCTCCCGCTGGAACTGGCTGAGGAGGTGGTGAAATGCAAGACCGACGAGGACGCCAAGCAGCTGGGCATAGAGTGGTCGACGGAGCAATGCCGCCAACTTTACCGTGCCGGCATCCGCAACATCCACTTCTATACGGTGTCTGCCGTCGACTCCGTACGTGAGGTGGCGAAGCGACTGCTGTAACTTTCAGTAAGACAAACTAAATAAAAAAACATAACATCGAATGCAATTCAATGAAGTAATAGGACAGTCAGGCGCCAAGCTACAGATGCAAAAGCTGGTGGCAGAGGGACGTGTGCCCCACGCCATGCTCTTCTGCGGACCTTCGGGATGCGGAAAGATGGCGATGGCTATGGCTATGGCTTCGGAGCTGCTGCGCCACAGTCGCCTGCTCGACAACTGGGGACATCCTGACCTCCACTTCACATTCCCGACCATAAAGCTCCCGAGCATGGGTTCGGAACACCAGCCCGTCAGCGACGACTTCTTCAGTGAGTGGCACGAGATGATAATGTCAGGCCCTTACTTCACGCTGGAGCAATGGCTCGCGTCAATTAACGTGGCAGGAGCGGAGAACAAGCAGGCGCTCATCACAGGCGCCGAGAGCGACGCTCTCTCACGTAAGCTGAGCCTGAAGTCGAGTCAGGGCGGATATAAGGTGGCGATAATCTGGCTGCCGGAGCGCATGAATCTGACGAGCGCCAACAAGCTGCTCAAACTGCTTGAGGAGCCGCCTTCGCAGACCGTGTTCATCCTCGTCAGCGAGGAACCGGAGAAGCTGCTCGACACCATACGCAGCCGCACGCAGCGCTTCGACTTCAAGCGCATAGCGGACGCGGACATAGAAGAGGCGCTCGTGGAGAAGCGCGGGCTGGAGCATGCCGACGCGCGAAGTCTGGCAAGACTTGCAAACGGATCGTGGACTAACGCACTCGCTGCCCTTAGTACGGGCAACGAGAACCGCATGTTCTTCGACCTCTTCACCATGCTCATGCGCCTTGCCTACACCAAGCGCGTGAAGGAACTCAAGAAATGGAGCGAGAGCATTGCGGCATTTGGACGAGAGAAGCAGAAGCGATTCCTCACGTACATGCACCGCATGGTTCGCGAAAGCTTCGTCTATAACTTCCATGAGCCGGAGCTTAACTATATGACGGCGGAGGAAGAACAGTTCGCGCAGAAGTTCGCGCCGTTCATACACGAGCGCAACATCATCGAACTCTCAGAGATGATAGGTAAGGCGGTGCGCGACATATCGCAGAACGCCAATTCCAAGATGGTGTTCTTCGACATCGCCATGCAGACCATCATCTTCATAACAAGGAAAAAATAAACATACACATAATATATACATATATATCACACTATACTACACCCATATACACATATATAATATATGAAGGACTTTAAGGACATGCAATTCGAGATATCCCGCGATACTGACCGCGGACTCTGCCATTGCGCCTGCGGCAGGCAGGACAAGCAGCTCAATACCTACGACTATCTGTATGATGTGCCGGGTAATGAGGAGGACACGGACCTCGTGGAGGTGCAGTTCAAGAATACGCGCAAGGGATATTATCATAACGTCAACCACCTGGACCTCCGTAAGGGCGACATCGTAGCTGTGGAGGCAAGCCCGGGTCACGACATCGGAGTGGTTTCGCTCACAGGCAGACTCGTGAAGCTGCAGGTGAAGAAGGCCAACCTCAAGTCGGCTGACGACATCAAGCGCATTTATCGCATCGCCAAGCCGGTGGACATGGACAAGTATTACGAGGCTAAGGACCGCGAACACGCCACGATGATTCAGAGTCGTGAGATAGCCAAGAACCTCGGACTGCAGATGAAGATTGGTGACGTGGAATATCAGGGCGACGGCAACAAGGCCATCTTCTACTATATCGCAGACGAACGTGTGGACTTCCGCCAACTCATCAAGGTGCTTGCCGACACCTTCCACGTGCGCATCGAGATGAAGCAGATCGGTGCACGTCAGGAGGCAGGACGCATCGGAGGAACCGGACCTTGCGGACGCGAGCTTTGCTGCGCCACATGGATGAAGAACTTTGTCAGCGTCAGCACTAATGCAGCCCGCATTCAGGACATCTCGCTCAATCCGCAGAAGCTTGCCGGAATGTGCGCCAAGCTGAAGTGCTGCCTCAATTACGAGGTGGACGACTATGTGGAGGCAGGACGCAAGATGCCGGCACGCGACGTGGTGCTCGAGACATTAGACAGCGACTACTATCTGTTTAAGTCGGACATCCTCGCTGGTCTTGCCACTTACTCTACGGGTAAGGGCGTGGCTGCCAACCTTGTGACCATCACGGCAGAACGTGCATGCGCCATCATCGAGATGAACAAGCGTGGCGAAAAGCCGGAGTCGCTGGCAGAGGACGGAAAGCAGAGAGAAGGCAATCAGCACTCAGACCTCCTTGCTGATGCCGATCTCAGCCGCTTCGACAAGAGCAAGAAGAACAAGAAGAAAAAGAACAAGAAGCCGCGTCAGCCCGCTAACGAAGCCGCACGTCCTGCCAACGAGAACGCTCAGCAGCCGACAGCAGAGGGCAATGCTCAGCCAAAGGCGGAAAACGCACAGCAGCCAAAGGGCGACAATGGTCAGCAACCGAGACGCGACAATAACCGTAACAACCGCAACAACAACCGTCAGCGCCCAAGACCGGAAGGTCAGCGCCGCAACAATAACGGACCGCGCGGCGAGAACGGACCTCGTAATGAGAACGGTCAGCGTGGCGAGAACGGACAGCGCAGCGAGAACGGCGCTCGTGGTGAGAACCGCCAGCCGCGAAACAATGCTGAGGCTAAGCCGTCTGCTCCCCAGCAACCTAAGCAACAGCCTGCTCCCCAGCAGCCGAAGCAGCAAAACACAACCGGCAATGAAGGTTAAGATAACACGACTTTTAGCATATATGGCAGCCATGACAGCAGTAGTTGTCATGGCTGCGTGCAATGGTGGAATGGTGTATGACCGTTACACCAACACTCCCGTGTCAGGATGGGAGAAGAACGACACGCTCTATTACAGCGTTCCTGCGGTCAAGTCCGGCGGCACATACGCTGCCAATCTTGGTCTGCGCACCACCGACTCTTATCCCTTTACGTCGCTGACGCTCATTGTGGAACAGCGTAAGGTGGCTGCCGACAAGGCTGTGACCGTCGTTACGGATACCGTAGCGTGCCAGTTGACCGACAGAAAAGGCAATGCGGCAGGAAAGGGAATCAGTTATCACCAGTATCAGTTTCCCGTCACGGAGCTGATGCTCCAAGACGGCGACTCACTCTTTGTCAGCATTCGCCACGACATGAAGCGTGAGATTCTGCCAGGAATAAGCGACGTAGGATTCTCGCTCACACGCACCAAGTAAGCCCCATCACAATCCATCCATACATCTTAATATGCAAGAACAGGAAATCATACAGCAGAAGGACGAGCGCTTCATGCGCCGTGCTCTTCAGGAAGCAGAGGCTGCAAGAGACGCCGGAGAGATACCCGTGGGAGCCGTTATCGTGGCTGGCGACCGCATCATTGCACGTGCCCATAACCTTACGGAGACGCTTTCGGACGTCACGGCTCATGCCGAAATGCAAGCCATCACCTCCGCTGCCAACCAGCTCGGAGGCAAATACCTCACCGACTGCACGCTTTACGTGACGCTGGAGCCTTGCGTGATGTGTGCAGGAGCGATAGGATGGTCGCAGCTGAGGCGCGTGGTGTATGGCGCTTCGGACGAGAAACGAGGCTTCATGAAGTTCGCCCCCAAGGCGCTCCATCCCAAGTGCACGGTCACTACGGGAGTGCTGGAGGAAGAGTGCCGTCAGCTTATGACTGACTTCTTCCGCTCTCGCCGCTGTTAAGGCACACTATGAAAGCAACTGCAAAATAATATTAAATCCATGAGAATAAAACGGTTGAACGTTTGTTTTAACCGTTTTAAAACATTAACTTTGCAACATATTTACACACAGAACAATTCAGATAACGTCATAAAACCCCGTCTGCTAAAGTGGATTGGGCACTGTCGGCATTCCTGTCGTCAGCGATGGCAATATACCACAATATCATCAAGCCCCTCAATAATCTACCATATAAGAACCTATTAATGGCTCACCCGATAAACCCAGGGGGAAGAATCTTTGATTCTACAGAAAATTT
>OFSC01000592.1_pt1 | contig 29347 bp, 23 predicted proteins | sample 1543201 | NCBI WGS metagenome assembly OFSC01 (sample SAMN04209228, study PRJEB22552) | human gut metagenome | biome: gut; material: feces | host: Homo sapiens | place: USA: Oklahoma
TTTTTTCTTCTACAGAAAGTGCACGACTTACCACCTTCTCATTATCATTGATGTCCGAGAAGTCTGAGATAAAGAGAATCTGCCCTTCACTTGTCTCGTATATACGGTTTGCTATCTCTGCCATATCGTTTCCTTTCTTTAATGGTGCAAAAATATAAAAAATCAGCGATATGCGTAACATACCACTGGCCCAAATTAACTTTTTTTATGTAGAAAACTTTGCAAACATTTTCTACAATCCCTTATTCTCTCCTGACGGTCTGTGATACTAACAACACGTTAGTTGCAGTCATTAGAAAGATAAGATAAAGATAAAAACGGTAAAAGCCATATAGGAATTTCCGAAGAAATCACCTATATGGCTCATTTCTATTATCTTATACTGATAATCGTAATCGATGAACGATTAGTATTCGTCATCATTCCAGAGGAAGTCGTCCTTTGATGGATAGTCGGGCCAGAGGTCCTCGATGCTTTCGTATACGTCGCCCTCGTCCTCTATCTCCTGAAGGTTCTCGAGCACTTCGAGCGGAGCGCCGGAACGCATAGCATAGTCTATAAGTTCGTCCTTAGTTGCAGGCCAGGGTGCGTCTTCCAGTTTGGAAGCCAATTCAAGTGTCCAATACATAGTCTTAAGTTTTTACGGTTCAAAATTTAATGTTTCACAAAGAGGCTGCCATCGCTTTTTTACGATGCCAATCAACAGACATTCCGGCCTATAGGCCGTGTGCCTCCTGTTCCAACTGCAAAAATAGTAATTTTTGTATTATTTGCAAGTAATATATAGTTTTTTTTCGTCGCAACCTTCAATAAAGTTTAAATATAAAGCCAAACTGAAAAAATAATCGGACAATCTGTTTACAAATTGCATCAGAAGGCTGTCTATATGCTCTTCACGACTAAGCGTTACCAAACGGCGCTCCACACGCCGACATACCGTACGGCACACATGAGCTTGAGCTGCAGCAACACTTCCGCCGGGCAGAACGAAGGTGTCGAGAGCAGGAACTATAGACTGCAAGCGGTCTGTCTCATGCTCCAGCCTTGCTATTTCGTCGCATCCCAGACTGCCTTCTCCCTGCACGTCTTTGCCGACACGCCAAGTACGATTGACAGCCGTGGACGAAAGACAGGATCCAATGATGAACAACCGAGCCTGTATCTCCGCCAGAAAACGCGATACTTCCGCATCGGATTCAGCGGCAAGCAGCCCTATGTGGGCATTCAGTTCGTCAATCTCGCCGCTCACTTCAATGCGTATGTCGTCCTTCATGACACGCTTGCCTCCATAGAGCGAGGTGGTGCCATCGTCGCCAAGTCGGGTATAAAACTTCATAATGTCAGAAATTTACGATGTAACAGGATGTCAGAAATTCACGATGTAACTGGTCTTGTATCGGTCTGTATCAGTAAATGCGATGCCGAGATAGTAAAGGTCGTAGCAGACGCTGACGCGAGGGTTTGACAGGAGTGTCTGCCACATTTTTCTGGCGGACGGATTGTCATAGATGTCCTCCACCAATATCAGCGTGTCCATGTCAGAATGCTCCAACACAGACGTGAGGAAGTCTTCGCTTCCCTCAACGGGACGGATAAGCGCCACTTCTACTGTCTCTGCTTCCATTTTTCCGTCCCTTGCCTCCTTTGTCTGAACAGCGCGTACAGCAGACGCCTTGCATCCGCTGCTTACATATCTCTTCAGCAATGCCGTGTCGCCACCGTAGCAGAGCCATGTGCTCGCCTGGCGGAAGTTGGCAATGCGGAAATACAGCTCCATGCGCATGCGTTCCAGCCAGCTGACATCGGGCAATTCGCTGAGCAGGTCTGAATAAGCATAATACGGATAGTGCTCGTTGATGACATAGCGGATGAAACGGTATGCCGAGGGCGACTGCACACCGAAACCACGGCAATACCCAATGCGGCACAGCCAACGGAAATATCGTTTCAGTTTATTCATACCCACAAAGTTACTAAATTATTCAATTCAAAATCAGCGAAGCCGACAAAATCCTAATTCAAAACTAAAAATTCATAACTAAAAAAGGGTGCTTCTCCTTGACAGGAAAAACACCCTTTTTGTATTATGTTACTTGTTGTTAAGCTCTGAAATTACTTAACCTGAACAGTAGCACGACGGTTGTAAGAGATCGGAGAGAGATCCTTTACACCACCCTTAGCCTCTGTTGTAATCTGGTCGCGGCTAACGCCCATCTTAACGAGCTCGTTAGCAACGGTCTCAGCACGCTTCTCAGAGAGCTTCTGGTTGTAAGCAGGCTTACCTGTTGCGCTATCAGCATAACCGGTAACGAGGAGGTTAGCGTTGTTATCCTTAGCATACTCAGCCATGTTCTTTACGTTTACGAGGTCCTTCTTAGAAGCGATAACTGACTTGTTGATGTTGAAGAATACAGATACCGGAGTACCTACGTATTCCTTAACAGCAGCTGTAGCATCCTTCTTCTGAGCGAGGAGGTTCTTCAGACGAGCGTTCTCTGCGTTAGCGTCGTTGAGCTGAGCGTTGAGAGCATCAATCTGAGCCTGTGAGAGAGCCTTGATAGCGTCTACGTCAGGAGTCTTGTCCCAAGAAGCCTTACCAAGGTTGAAGGTCAGACCGAGCTCAGCATAGAGCTTGTTGTCCTTGCCTTCCCAGATACGGCCACCCTTGCCGTCTGCAGGAACAGCGTCGAGGTCCTGCTCTGCATAGTTCCAGCCAAGCTCGAAGTGAACACCTACGTGCTTGCTAACACGGAATGTGTTGAGGATACCAGCTGAGAGGTTCATTGCATAGCGGTCAGCGCAGCAGTTACGGTTGATACCGGCACCTACGAAGGGAACGAAGTTCCAAACGCGGTTAGGATTATAACCATAGAGCATGTTGCTGAGGTTGAAGAGAACGTTCTCGTTAAGAGTCCAAATATGGTTAGAGTGCTTGTTCTCGTCAACTACGGTACGACCCCAAACGCCAGAGAACTTGGTACGAAGACCAAGACCCGGTGTGAACCACTTACCGATAGCTACTGAGAAACCGGGAGTTGAACGGAAGTCCTTGAACGGGCTACGTGAGAGGCCCTGACCGTGCTCCTGATTTGAATAGAATGCATTCCAATCTGCACCAACCTGGACAAACCAGTTGCTCCAGAATGAGTTTGTTGCAACGCTGTACTTTTCTACAGGATCTGCTGTTGTCTCCTGAGCCATTGAGCCCATTGACAAACCGCACATTGCCAAAACAATTAATAACTTTTTCATAACCTTTATTTATTTAACAATCAAAAAATTTATTCAGTTTTAATTTTGGTATAGAGGGTTTTCACCTTATAAATCGCTGCAAAGATACTAATAAAAACAGTATCCACATCAATTTTTCATAAAAATATTACCTAAAAGTATAAAAAATCTTACATTTCGGATAATCTTGTGTTCATTTTATCTTTTTGTGTATTAACATTTTATGTAAATAATGCAAAACTGACACTATTAGCTTCCTACCCCAGGAGTTGCTCCATATCTGTCTGGCGATATACGGCAAGGATTTTCTTGCCATCGGGGGTGTAATTGCAGTTAGAACAAGCGAAAAGACTGTTGATTATGGTCTCCATCTCCTCGTTGCTGAGCACCTCGCCATAACCGATAGCGGCTCCTCGTGCCATGCCGAGCGCCAGTTCGTGGTTGACGTTGCTGACCAAAGTGGCGTCTACGCTTGCTGCAGATGACGACGACACGTCGCGTGCAGAGGCTATAAGGTCTTGCAGAAGATTGATGCAGTTTACGCCTTCCAGTCCTGACGGCACGGCATTCACGGCGTACGTGTTGCCACCAAGGTCGCTGAGTTCGAAGCCGAGCGACTGCATCTCGGTCATCACCGACGCTAAGACATTGCCGTCAGCGGGTGTAAGATGGAGTGCCTCGGGGAACATCAGCTTCTGCGGATAGCTGTGACGGTCTGCCATTTGGGCGAGATAACGCTCATAGAGGATTCGTATATGCGCACGACGCTGGTCGATAATCATCAGTCCTGACTTTACGGCGGTCATTATATACTTGCCTTTAAACTGATAATGGTCGGGCGATTTCTCTGCCATCAGTCCTTCATCGGTGGCGGCAGACTGAGGTTCTGCATCGGACGGAAGCGTGCGCGACTGCACAATCTCGTCAGTAGCGGACTCATCCATATCGCCAAAACCGTCAGACGGAAGAACATCTGCATCACCAAAACCACGCGAGGGGATGGTCATTTCTGCGTCGTCGCTGTTGAAATTGCGCGACGGCACTATCTCGCTGTCATCCGGGAGGAAGCTTGTCTGACGGGGCTGGCGCGACGTATCACCAAGTCCTGCATAGAGCTTGTCCCAATCTGATGGAGCGGTAGGCTTCTTTGGAGCCGATTCCTTGAAGGGATTGTATTCGGGATTATACTGCACTTTGGGCGCAGTAACTCCACCCAAACCGCCTACTGCTGGAATGTCGGGCTGGCCCTCGGTATCGAATTCGATGGCTGTAACGTCATTAAACATGCCCACTGCGTCCTTTACGGCGGCTGAAAGAATCTGCCATATAGCCTGTTCGTTGCCGAACTTTATCTCGGTCTTGGTGGGATGGATGTTCACGTCGATGTCGTCGGCGTTCACATTGAAGTAGATAAAGTAAGGCACCTGTTCGCCTTCGGGTACAAGACGGTCGTACGCCATCATTACTGCCTTATGGAAATAAGGATGTTTCATGTAGCGACCGTTAACGAAGAAGTACTGGTGAGCGCCCTTCTTACGCGCCGATTCGGGTTTGCCCACGAAGCCGGAGATACGACACATCGATGTGTCGACGTCCAAAGGTAGAAGGTGCTGATTGATCTTCTTGCCGAAGATGTCCACGATGCGCTGTCTCAAACCGCAAGAACGGAGATTATACATCTCGTTGTTGTTATTGTATAGCGAGAAAGCTATCTCGGGATATACAAGGGCTATACGCTCGAAAGCGCTTACAATGTTGTTAAGTTCGGTGGTGTTCGACTTCAGAAACTTCCTTCTTGCAGGAACATTAAAGAAGAGATTCTCAATCTTGAAGTTGCTTCCGACGGGACATGAGCACGGCTCTTGCGACACGAAACGCGAACCAGCTATGGTAAGCAGCGTGCCCACTTCGTCGTCAGCCATGCGTGTCCTCAACTCCACCTGCGACACAGCGGCAATGGAAGCGAGAGCTTCACCGCGGAATCCCATAGTGTGAAGGTTGAAAAGGTCGTCCGCTTTTCGTATCTTCGACGTAGCATGACGCTCGAACGAGAGGCGTGCGTCGGTCTCTGACATGCCTTTACCATTGTCCACAACCTGTATGGTGGTGCGTCCTGAGTCGACACACACCACATTGATGCTGGTGGCACCCGCGTCTACGGAGTTCTCCACCAGCTCCTTAATAACGCTGGCAGGGCGCTGTATCACCTCGCCGGCGGCTATCTGGTTTGCCACGGAATCGGGCAGTAGTTGTATAATATCGCTCATACGTTAAAATGGTCTGTTAATATATACCCACATTCTTGTCCACGGCTTACCTAAGTTCAGCAAGCCAGCAACGCCATCAGGGCTGCCAACAGTAACAGCAGCGCCACGATGAAGAGCCATCCGGTGATGCGTGCCGGCTGTCTTGCCGACTTACGGTCGCCGTCGGACAAGCCTTCCAGCGACTGTCTTGCCACATCCTCCGGCGCCACTCCCCTCTTCAAGGCGTCTAATATGTCACGTCGCTCATTAGAGAAGCGAAACGTGTGATGGAAGCCGCGTGGGCGGCGATTGCCGAAATACATTTATATATATATGTATAAAATTAGATATATGTAAGACGAAATACACAGCAATGATGCTTGTTCACAATCTGTGTGATGCGCTGCGTCACTCTCCAGACAGCGTCTGCAACGGTGCCTCACGTCTGCGGACCGCCTTCAGTTCGGTGCCGGCATTCTTTCCGCGCCAGTTGAATATGTCGTTCTTGTCGGTAGGTCTGATGTAGTCGAACCACGCAAACTCAGGCAGACGATACTTGTCTGGCGGTATCTGCGTAATGGGATACATCGTTCCCGTGGACTTCGAAGCCCATATTTTCTCCAACTGTCTCTTCTCAGACACGAACATTCGCATGGTATCCGTCTCCAGATAGTTGAGCTCCGTTAGCACCGAGTCCTTGCTGTCGGCGTTGTAATATACGGTCTTGACGTTTCCGACGGCGTCAGCGCGGCGCATGTTTCCGTCCTTAAAGAAGGCGTCCATGCGCTTTGAGGATATCTGATTGAAGTGCTTGTCGTCCACCTGTTCCACCGAGAGCGCCTGATTGATGACCTCTGCACGCTTTATTGTGGAGTCGCTCATATACACCTTTATCACTTCTCCGAGAATCTGACGGTTTATGTTCCACGCTATCGGGTCGTGATACATCGTCATGCACGAATCAACGGAAGTGGCAACGAGCGAGTCGCACACCGCCTGCATGTCGTTGCGGAACGAACGGACATGGCGGAAAGCGTGCACCTCACGTCTCACCGAGTCGGTATTGATGTTGTATGTATAGAGCTTCATCGAGTCGGCATGCATCCACAGCGTGTCCTTCTGCGAGTAGTCGACAAGCATGGCACGCTTCGTGGCATAGCCATAACCGTCCTTCTCGTTATAGAAGAAGCGTCCTGCATGCAGCTCATTCTTGTTTTTGTGGTCTACGAAAACCACGTTACCGAATCCTTCGTTGTTGCCGTTGTTGTTGTCATGATAGAGCGAATCGCCCGTAATGGTCTTGTCACCGTCCACGATGGTGGAGCGTCCGAAGAGCTGCGAGCGGTTGGTACGCGAGTTAAGGTAGGCGTCAGTGGTGTGTATGACGCTCTCCTTCGAACGCACCGTAGACGGTCCGGTGACGTGAGCCACCGATGTTCGCGTGTCGTAATGGAGCGTATCCGTAGTGATATGGTTATGACCGCTGAACATCTCCACCGAATAGAGGAACGTAGCCTTACGTGTTACGGTGTTATACTCGCCCCAGTCACTCACCAGACGGTCCTTTCCGTCCACGAGTTTTCCTCCTTCGAAGAAGTAGGCGTTCTCGTAAATGCGGTCATAGTCGAGCGAATCGGTGTAAAGCGTCTGCGTACGATGCTTCAACACCACATGGTTTCTGGCATGCATCATCTGCTCAGCTCCGTCATAGTCGGCATAGTCGCAGGTCATTGAGAGCGTGTCGCCCTGCTTGAAGCGCACGTGTCCGAACGCTTCCACAGCGTTTGCCTCCTGGAAGAAGTAGGCGCTGTCGCACCAAAGCTGGGCTCCGGCATGCGTGAAATGCACCTTTCCCTTCAGTATCTGCGCGTCAGGAACGCTGCTATACTGGTCGTATCGCAGTTCATCCGAATGGACGAGATACACACGTTCGTCTGTCTTCCTGCGCTTTTTCTTCTTGTTTGGCGCCGCCACAGCCGAGAGCAGGCAGAAGCCAAAAAGGCATAGAACCGCCATCAGGACGGTTCTATGCCAATTATGTATGATTTTGGATTTCTGTTTTCCCATTTTATTATAAGATCACTTCATAGATCACTTAATCCATCCTTCATATTCGAACTTGCAGTTCTTGCATCTGTCTGCCATCTTCACATACGTGGTCTTAATCTTGTTGACCACCCATTCATGAAGGAAGTCGGCACGCATCTTCTGCAACACCACGTTCTTCATTACCTGATAGTCCTCGGTGATGGTGGCGCGGTGAGCCGGTGTGCGGCTCTTCAGCTTCACGATAGCAACGACAGTCTTGCCTTTCTCGTTAACCATAGAGAACGCCTTCGACACGTCTCCAACTTCCATGTGCTCCACCTCGCGTGCCACCTCAGTGGGGAGGTCCTTCATCTGGAAGCGTGATGTGCGTCCGTCCTCAGCGTTAAACGACATCAAACCCTTGTTGTTACGTGTGTCCTTGTCGTCAGAGATGTAAGTGGCAGCCTCCTCAAATGTTAGCTTCTTAGCTCTGATGTCGTCCGCCACGGAGTCAAGACGCAAGCGCATCTCCTCGGTTGCCTCCGGCGAAACTCGCGGAATGCGGAGGATGTGGCGCACCTTTATTCTGTCACCTCTCTTATCAATGAGCTGAATGATGTGGAATCCATACTCCGACTCCACTATCTTGGATATCTTCTTCGGGTCTGTAAGATTGAAAGCAACGGTGGCGAACGCCGGGTCGAGCATACCTCTTCCCACATAGTCCATCTCTCCTCCCTGGCGCGAAGAACCCGGGTCTTCAGAGTAGAGACGAGCAAGAGTGGCGAATGAAGTCTCGCCCGATGTGACACGCTCCGTGTATTCGCGCAGATCGTTCTTCACACGATTAATCTCGTCCTGCGAAATCTTCGGCTGCTTGGTGACAATCTCCACCTCCACCTCTGTCGGCACGAACGGTATGCTGTCCTCCGGCATATCGCGGAAGAACTTGCGCACCTCGGACGGAGTTACTGATATGTCGCTCACCAGCTTCTCACGCATCTGCTGTATCAGCTGGTTGTTCTTGAAGTCGTCGTGGAGCTGCTGTCTCATCTGCGCTACAGTCATCTTCTTGTATTCCTCCAGTTTCTCCTTCGAACCTGCCTGCTGTATCCAGCGGTTTATCTGCATCTCGATGTTCTGTGCAATCTCTGACTCTGTAACGGTGACAGAGTCGATGGCTGCCTGATGGAGGAAGAGCTTCTGCACGGCTATCTGCTCCGGTATGGAACAGTCAGGGTCGCCATGCCATGTCACGCCTTCAGCCTCACCTTGCAGGCGCATAATCTCGACATCCGACTTGAGGATAGGCTCATCACCTACCACCCACATCACCTCGTCCACAACGCTGTGCTCAGGAGGTGTATTGTCCACAACGGGCTTCTCCTCCGACAGTTCGGGGAGCGAGACCGGCTCGTCACTCTCCACCTCCGTGGTGTCGGTCTTGAGCGCAAGCTGCATAGCCTTTCCGCGGTTTGCGTTTGCTCCTATCACGGCAAGCAGCATGGCTGCTGCCGCAATAAATATGGTTACTCTCTGTTTGTTCATCTATCAATTTGAATGTATATTCTGAATATACTCTATATTATATATATGTGTAGATTAGTGCTTGTTTACAGTCTCGAGCACAGCCTTGTCTACGCTTACGCTATACTTCTTGCGCAGGTCAGCCACCCACTTCTTCTCAAGTTCTTCCTGATAGTCAGCCACAACAAGCTCGCGCACGTCCTTGTATGTCTTCGGAGCCTTGAGCTTCTCGCCGTATACGGCTGTGATGGGATAACCCTCTACGGGCTTCACCTCTGCACCTGTCTGGAATATCTCGTTGTCCACGAGGGTGTTGTCGCCCTTCTTGAAGATGCCCTTCACCACCTTGATGCGAACCGTCGAGTCGTTAAACTCCTTGCGCAGCGTGTCTGCCCAAGCCTCGAAAGGCACGTTCTTGATGGCGTTCTTCACGTTCTCCACGTCGGCAGCGTCCTTCACGTAGTAAGCGATGCCCTTGAAGCGCGGCTCGTCCCAACGATACTTCTTGCGGTTCTTCTTGAAGTAAGCCTCAAGAGCCTTGTCGTCCTTTGCAGCACGGTTCCATACAGTGCGGTTCGATATGTCGTAGAGCAACAGTCCGTCATGATACTCACGGATGAGGTTCTTGAGTGCTGGGTCGTTTGCTGTCATCTCCTCCACACGCTTGTCCAGGATGTCACCGGGCTTCACCTTGTCAGCCTTTGCTATGGAATCAATCTTCTGTGTGATGATCTGCTCGCGGATGCCGCGCTGGTCGATGAATCTGCGGATGTCAGTACGAACCGAGTCGTACGGGAAGAAGTTGCTGCGGTCCTTCACGTAAACGATATGATAACCGAACGGTGAGAGGAACGGCTCTGATGTCTCGCCTTTCTTCATTTCGAATATCTTCTGCTCAAACTCTTTCACGGTCTGTCCCTTCTGCACCCATGAGAGGTCGCCACCACGCATGCCGGACATGTGGTCGTCCGAGCAGCGACGTGCCAAATCCTCGAAGTCAGCACCCTTCTTCAGCGCCGTATAGATGCTGTCGGCACGCAGCTTGGCTGAGTCCTGGCTTGCCTGCGACGCCTTCTGCTTCAAAGCCACGAGGATGTGGTAAGCATGCACCAAGCCTCCGTTGCCGTCTACGCGCTGCTGTGTCTGCTTGTATATGTTGCGTGCTTCGCGCTCCACGTCGCCGTCGTCGATGAATGAGGGACGCACCTGCTGGTTGCGATACATTAGATATTCGTCTCTGAACGCCTTTGTCGTGTCCAGTCCTTCAGCCTGTGCTGCCAGCACCTTGAGCTTGTAATTGACAAAGAGGTCTACATAGTCAGCCACACTCTTCTTGTCAACAACGGTCTCAGCGTTGTTCTTGTTGTATGAATACTCAAACTCAGAACGCGGCACTGCCTGTCCGTTTATGGTCATAATCGTAGGGTCGGCGGTCTGTGCCGACACGCTGCCTGCAGCAAGAAGCAATGCAGCCAACAGTGATTTAAACTTGTTCATTTCCGTTTATGTGTTCTATCTGTATTTGGTTTGCCTTACGGCGTATTTTCTTATTCAGTGGACGATTCGGGGCTTCATCGTCGGCATGGGGTGTTTGTGTCTATACATTTATATATATAAGGGGCGCAGGACGTTCCGTCTTTGTATGGATACGTCTAAAAAAAGCGTAAGCAATGGTCCGTGGCATTTCCTCGGAAACGCGGCGCGGACCATTGCTTTATAGAGTGTCCGTCCTGTTATTACTGTGGACGTGAATAGTTAGGAGCCTCGCTTGTGATGGTGATGTCGTGCGGGTGGCTCTCAAGCACGCCGGCATTGGTGATGCGTGTGAACTTGGCGTTGTGCATAGCCTCGATGGTGCCAGCTCCGATGTAACCCATACCAGAGCGCAGACCGCCGATGAGCTGATAGATAACCTCCTGTACGGTTCCCTTGTAAGGTACGCGTCCTGCGATGCCTTCCGGCACGAGCTTCTTCACGTCCTTTGTGCCAGCCTGGAAGTAGCGGTCCTTCGATCCGTTCTCCATAGCCTCGAGCGAACCCATACCACGGTAGCTCTTAAACTTACGACCGTTGAAGATGATGGTGTCGCCGGGGCTTTCCTCTGTACCTGCCACGAGCGAACCGATCATTACTGAGCTACCACCGGCAGCGAGTGCCTTAACCACGTCGCCTGAATAGCGCAGACCACCGTCAGCAATCAAAGGAACGCCTGTGCCCTGGAGAGCCGAGAATACATCATATACAGCGCTGAGCTGCGGCACACCTACACCTGCAACCACACGTGTGGTACAGATTGAACCTGGGCCGATGCCCACCTTCACTGCGTCGGCACCATTGTCGACGAGCATCTTGGCGGCAGCACCAGTGGCTACGTTGCCCACAACGATATCTACGTTGGGGAATGAAGCCTTAGCCTCGCGGAGCTTCTCGATAACGAACTTAGAGTGACCGTGAGCAGTATCGATGACAACGGCGTCAGCGCCAGCCTCAACGAGAGCGCTCATACGCTCGAGGGTGTCGGCTGTTACGCCCACACCGGCAGCCACGCGCAGACGACCCTTGTCGTCCTTGCATGCCATTGGCTTGTCCTTAGCCTTGGTGATGTCCTTGTATGTGATAAGACCTACGAGATGGTTGTCACCGTCAACAACGGGGAGCTTCTCTATCTTGTTGCTCTGCAGAATTTCAGCAGCAGCCACAAGGTCGGTCTTGATGTGTGTTGTGACAAGGTTGTCGCGTGTCATCACGTCGTCGATGAGCTTGTCAAGGTGACGCTCGAAACGCAGGTCACGGTTGGTGACGATACCAACGAGATGATTGTCCTCATCAACTACGGGAATACCTCCGATGTGATATTCCGCCATCATGTCGAGGGCATCCTTCACCGTCTTTCCACGGCGAATGGTCACGGGATCGTAAATCATGCCGTTCTCGGCACGCTTCACGATAGCCACCTGACGAGCCTGGTCCTCTATCGACATGTTCTTGTGGATAACACCGATGCCGCCTTCACGCGCGATGGCAATAGCCATAGCCGACTCCGTTACGGTGTCCATGGCTGCTGTGACAAAGGGCACATTCAGGCTGATGTTCCTTGAGAACTTGGTTTGCAACTCTACCGTCTTGGGCAGTACCTCTGAATAAGCTGGGATAAGCAGGACGTCGTCGTAAGTGAGACCGTCCATTACAATTTTATCAGCAACAAATGATGACATATAACTTAAAAAATTTATTGCATGCAAATTTAGCAATAAAAATCCATTTGCAAAAAAAATCAGGGCATTTAATTTTTACGTTAATGCTAATTAACGTCAGAGAGCGGAAAAGTTGAGAGATGTACTTAGTTGAGAGTTCAGAATTGAGAGTTGAGAGTTATGATATGTATATTAATATAATGTAGCAATCTTAAATGATTAAAAAAGGTAATCATAACTTTCAACTCCAAATTCTGAACTCTCAACTCTCAATTCTCAACTCTCAATTCTGAACTTTAATTCGCCTGTTCCGACAGGAACTTTATGCGAACCAGTCTTATTTCGTTGTCCTCGTAGTCGCCTCCGAGTTCGTCCACAGCGTCGTCTATGCTGTCCGTCTCGCTCTCGCGGAAGTACTCATAGATGTCGTCCACCTGGTCTTCGTCCATGACATCTTCGAGGAAGTAGTCGATGTTCACTTTTGTGCCGCTGTATACGATGGCGTCAATCTCGTCCAACAGTTCTTCAAACTCAAGGTTGAGCGTGGAGGCGATGTCGTCGAGAGGCATGCGACGGTCGAGGAATCCGATGATCTTCACCTTCGTCATCGAGTCCTTCGCCACGGTGCGCACGAAGAGTTCTTCAGGACGTTCTATATCGTTCTCCTCACAGTAAGTCTTGATGAGCTGGCAGAATTCCTTGCCGTAGCGCTTCGCCTTGCCGACGCCAACGCCCTGAATGTTCTTCAGTTCGTCCACGGTGACGGGATAAAGCGTTGCCATCTGTTCCAGTGACACGTCCTGAAAGATTACGTATGCGGGCAGGTTACACTTGCGTGCTGTCTTCTTTCTCAAGTCCTGCAGCATGCTGTATAGCGTCGGGTCGAGAGCCGATACTCCGTGATCTTCCATCTCGTCCTCAGCCGACTCGCTGAAGTCGGTGTCCTCCACATACGTAAAGTCCGTCGGGTTCTTCACGTATCGGCGTCCGGCAGCCGTCACCTTCAACAGTCCGTAGTTCTCCACGTCCTTGACGATATATCCGGCAATCATACCCTGACGTATCACAGGATTCCACACCTTCGACGGCATGTCCTCTCCTGCTCCGAACTCTTCCAGCTGTTCGTGCTTGTGCGACACGATGTCGTCCGTGGCTCTACCCTTTATGAAGTCCACCACGTAGTCCTGACGGAATGCCTCCTTCACTGCCATGATGGCTTTCAGGACGATGAGCAGCTGTTCCTTGCCTTCGTGCCGTGTCTTGGGATGCAGGCAGTTGTCGCAGTTGCCGCAGTTGTCCTTCGTATATTCCTCTCCGAAGTAATGCAGGAGGATGCGTCTTCTGCATACAGACGACTCAGCGTATGCCGCCGTCTCTTGCAGGAGCTGCTTTCCGATGTCCTGCTCAGCCACAGGCTTGCTCTCCATAAACTTCTCCAGTTTCTGAAGGTCCTTATATGCGTAGAAGGCAATGCACATGCCCTCGCCGCCGTCACGTCCTGCTCTGCCGGTTTCCTGATAATATCCCTCCAGGCTCTTCGGAATGTCATAATGTATTACGAAGCGTACATCTGGCTTGTCAATGCCCATTCCGAAGGCTATCGTAGCCACGATGACGTCAATTCGCTCCATGAGGAAGTCGTCCTGCGTCTTCGAACGCGTAGCCGAGTCGAGTCCGGCATGATAAGGTGCCGCCTTGATGTCATTGGCTTTGAGCACGGCAGCCAGCTCCTCCACCTTCTTTCGCGAGATGCAATAGATGATGCCGCTCTTTCCGTGATGCTGCTTGATAAACTTTATTATCTGTCGGTCGATATCCTTGGTCTTCTGTCTTACCTCATAATATAGGTTGGGGCGATTGAATGAGCTCTTGAATTCCTTCGCGTCCATGATGCCGAGGCTCTTCTTGATGTCCATCCTCACCTTGTCCGTAGCCGTAGCGGTGAGTGCTATGACGGGAGCGTCGCCTATCTTGGATATGGTAGGACGTATGTTTCGGTATTCTGGTCTGAAGTCGTGTCCCCATTCGGAGATGCAGTGCGCCTCGTCCACGGCGTAGAACGAAATCTTGAACGAGCGGAAGAATTCCAGGTTGTCTTCCTTGTTGAGCGATTCAGGTGCCACGTACAGCAGCTTGGTCTTTCCGCTGTGCACGTCGTCATGCACCTGCTGTATGGCAGCCTTGTTGAGTGAGGAGTTGAGATAGTGTGCCACTCCCGTCTCCTCGCCGAGCGAATTGATGACATCCACCTGGTTCTTCATGAGCGCTATCAGCGGCGACACGACAATGGCCGTGCCCTCCATGATTAGAGACGGCAACTGATAGCACAGGCTCTTTCCTCCGCCCGTCGGCATGAGCACAAAGGTGTCGTTGCCGTCAAGCAGATTGCGTATGATGGCTTCCTGCTCTCCCTTGAAGGAAGAGAAGCCGAAGTAATGCTTCAGTTGTCCTGTTAGGTTAATTGTCTCAGTCATAGTAATAAGATTTAATGTCTCTGAGATATGCGTGGAAGACAGGCTCGTCTGTGTCCTTGTCTCCCTCGCATTCCCTCTTATTTAAGGTTCGATTTCTCGAGCTGGCTCTTTGCGTAGTCGAGAGTTACGGTAAAGGAGTCCACCTTCTTGGCAGGCACCTCAAACATGGCGTCCATGACTATCGACTCCACGATGGAGCGCAGTCCGCGTGCGCCAAGCTTATACTCCACAGCCTTGTCGACGATGAAGTCGTATGTCTCTTCGGTGAATTCCAGCTTTATGCCGTCCATCTCGAAGAGCTTCTTATACTGCTTTACGATAGAGTTCTTCGGCTCCACGAGGATACGGCGCAGCGCCTCTCGTCCGAGCGGATTGAGATAAGTGAGCACGGGCAGACGTCCGATGATCTCCGGTATGAGACCGAACGACTTGAGGTCCTGCGGAAGGATATACTTCATGAGGTCGCCCTTGTCGAGGTTGCGCACGTTCTGCACGGAATTGAATCCTACGACGTGCGTATTGAGACGCTGTGCTATCTTGCGCTCTATGCCGTCAAACGCGCCACCGCAGATGAAGAGGATGTTGCGTGTGTCGACGTGTATGTAGTCCTGGTCGGGGTGCTTGCGTCCGCCCTTTGGCGGCACGTTCACCATTGTTCCTTCGAGGAGCTTGAGCAAACCCTGCTGCACACCCTCGCCGCTCACGTCGCGCGTGATGCTGGGGTTGTCAGCCTTTCTGGCTATCTTGTCAATCTCGTCGATGAAAACGATGCCTCGCTCAGCGGCAGCCACATCGAAGTCGGCCACCTGGAGCAGACGCGAGAGGATGCTCTCCACGTCCTCACCCACGTAGCCTGCCTCGGTGAACACCGTGGCGTCCACGATGGTGAACGGCACCTTGAGGAGTTTTGCTATGGTACGTGCGAGGAGTGTCTTGCCCGTACCCGTAGAGCCCACCATGATGATGTTACTCTTTTCTATCTCCACGCCTTTATCGTCTTCGGGCTGATTCAGACGCTTATAGTGGTTGTATACGGCTACGGAGAGATACTTCTTAGCCTCGTCCTGTCCGATGATATATTCGTCGAGATATTTCTTTATCTCCGTGGGCTTAGGCACGTCGCTGAGCGACACGTCGAATGCGGGTTTCCTGCGCGTTCCCTCCGGCCCGAAGCCAGCCTCCATCACAATCTGGTAGGCCTGCTGCGCACAGGCGTCGCAGATAAATCCGTTCAATCCGGTGATGAGCAGATTGACGTCCTTCTCGCTTCTTCCGCAGAAGCTGCAAACTTTCTTTGGCATTTTCCTTTTCTTTCTCTTATTGCTTCTTTCTTGTCATCACCGAGTCAATCATTCCGTACTCCTTAGCCTCCTCGGCTGTCATCCAGTAGTTGCGGTCAGAGTCTGCCCACACCTTGTCAAACGGAGTGTGCGAGTGATCAGAGATGATGGTATAGAGTTCCTTCTTGAATTTCTGAATCTCACGAGCCTCTATCTCGATGTCCGAAGCCTGTCCCTGCACGCCACCGAGCGGCTGGTGTATCATCACGCGGCTGTGTGTAAGTGCCGAGCGCTTGCCTTCCTTACCTGCCACGAGGAGCACGGCAGCCATAGAAGCCGCCATGCCAGTACACATGGTTGCCACGTCGCTTGAGATAAACTGCATTGTGTCGTAGATGGCAAGACCAGCCGTTACGCTGCCGCCGGGAGAGTTGATATAGATAGAGATGTCCTTACCGCTGTCAATAGAGTCGAGGTAAAGGAGCTGTGCAGTCAATGTATTGGCTGTATAATCGTTGACCTCTGTGCCGAGGAAGATGATGCGGTCCATCATAAGGCGCGAGAAAACGTCCATCTGTGTGACGTTGAGCTGGCGCTCCTCCAGGATGTAGGGGTTCATATACTGAGCCTGTGCCTTCATCACTTCGTCGAGCGTCATTCCGTTCATGCCAAGGTGACCTGTGGCATACTTTCTGAAATCGTTCATATCTTTTCTGGTGTTGCTTTTTAGTTTTATTGCTAAGATTGAGTCCGCATAAGGGGCTATCTTATGCAAAGATACTAAAAAAGCGCCACATTCTTCCACATTCCACAGGTTTTTTTCGGCTGATTTCTAAGTAGCGAAGCTCTCCGGTAACTGTTAATTCAAAAACGAACAATTCCTAATTCAAAATTCGGGTTCACCTGATTGTGTTTTTCTTTGTTTTTTCGTTTATTGGCGCGTGCTGTGCACAAATAAAAGGCTTTACATTAGGTTGTCGAGAACTGGTTCTCGTAAGACCTAACGTAAAGCCTTTTATTTAAACCCGATTAGGGTTTACGCCCATAAACGGAATGTGGAGGAAGGTTTTTGTCAAAGCCCTGCCTAACAAAGCCCTGCCTAACGCAGCTTGCTCTGCCTCTTCACCTTATACACTCCCTTCGGCAGCCCGCCAAGCTTCTTGGCTCCTCTTGCCATCACCTTGCCGTCCGGTGTGTAAACGTCATAAGTCTGCTGTGTCTCGGTTGCCGGCAATGCATCCACGGCAGTAACCACAGGAGCCTGTGTCGCCTCCGACTCGCCGCCTACGTATACAGCAGAGACTGCGTAACGGTGGTGTCCGCCGTCTGCCTGTGTGTCGGTGTATTCGGCTGCAGCGTCAGCCTTCACCTGTGCCAGGAACACGCCGTCGCGATAGACATTGTATGCCTTCACCACGCCGGTGCCAGCCTCGTACGTCACGTCGTCCACCATGAACATGTAGGTGTCGGCGGTGTTGTTATGGATGGCGAAGAAAGTAGCACCCTGCGGCAGGTCCACTGTGTACTGCTTCCATTCGCCTGTCTCTGCCTTTGCCTTCAAAACCGTGGTCTTGAAGTCGGCGATGGCAGTTCCGGCTGTAGAATAGAGCACCTCGAAGTCCTCTGAATAACCGAGATTGTCGTTCTTGAAGTTGTTAGCCCAGAAGCTCACTGTCTGCTTGCGCTCGGTGAGCGGCGGCGAGATAAGCCAGTTGTCGGCGGGGATGAACTTCGAGTCCTCCACGCTGTAGAACGATGCCAAATAAGCCTTTCCTGAACGGGGCTTCAGGCACGGGTTCTGGTCGAGCACCGAATTGACTATCCATGACGACGGCTCCACCAATGTGTAGGCGAAGCGCTTGCCCTCTGCGGGATGAGGATAGGTGCGGCTGAACGGACCCTTTGCGATGCCCTTCTCGCCGTACACGGATGTCCACTCGCCGAAGTCGTCCATTGCCCACGGAGTGTAAGATTCGAAGTCGTCCGTTACCGTCTCCGACTTCTCCTCCACCTTCTTCCATGTCACGCTTACCACCTTGCCGTCCGCCGTCGTAGCGTCTACGCTCTCGGGGGCTGTACGTGTGGAAGCGGTCAGCTCTACCGTAGCCTCAACTGTGTTGTCATCAGGTGTGGCGTCCTCGTCGATAGCCACCTCTGCCTTCAACGCCAGCGGCGACTTGTCCACTACCGAACTCTTGTATGTCAGCTCCACTATGCGACGTCCGTTCGGCCCGAGCATTTCGTTGATGTCCTTCGTGTCTGCCAGCTTGCCGTCAGCATAAAGGCGGACAGCGTATGAGCGGGCAGCAACACTTCCCACATTCTCCACCACGACCTTGGCTGTGACGTTCTCGCCACGACGAACCTTCTCTGGTGCGGTCATCGAAGCACGCAGGTCTTTACCTGCCACATCGCGCACGCATACATTATTTATATATAGTGCAGTGCCGGCAGGTGTCTGAACGATGAACGTCAGCATGACATACTTCTGACTTGCAAGATTCTTGTCGAGCGGTACGGACATCGTTGTCCATGCAGACGATCCTTCGCCGCCGCACTTGAATGTCTTGTAAAGCTCATCGTCCTTGCCGGGAGTCTTTACGTAAAGCTCGATGTTGGTCTGCTCCTTTGCTGCCGTTGACATATAAGAGAATACGAGCATCGGATTCTCGGCTCCGTCCAGCGCTATCTTGCCCACGCCAATCTTCGCCTTGTCTGCGTCAGCCCCAGCGATGTAGCCCGTGCATCCTCCGTCGCCTTCCGACGACATGCCCTGCATAAGGTCGAAGCCCACTTCGCCAGTCTGGTCAGTCCACCACATGGCGTTGTCCAGTCTGCCACCCTTGAAGTGCTCCTCGAAAGGCAGCTTGTAAGGTGCGCCGACGATGATGCCCGGCGACATAACGCGTGGTCCCTCGTCCACAGAGTTCTCGGCAGAGAGAGCATAATTTATCATCTCCTGATCGCCGTCGTTGGTGTCGTATGGGATGGTGATGGTTGTGGCTGAAACCTGATCGACGAGCGGGAGGCTCACGCCTGTACCGGTCTCGATGATTTCGTACACGTTATACACGACATCATTCGGGTCGATATATCCTCCATTGGTTCCCGTTGTTACCGGATTCCAAGTCAGCGTGATGTCGTTGTCGGTGGTAGTAGCCTTGATGCCGGTCGGCGATGCTGGCGTATCCTTGCCCACATAAGCCGAAACCTTCTGGCTCTCGCGTCCCGTACCCTCATCGTTAGAGGCTATGACAGAGTAAGTGTTTACGCCGTTCTGCGCCCAATTGTCAATATAGTACTGTTCGCTGCCCGGCTTTACGGCTGACATCTGCTGTATCTCCTCACCGTCGCGCATAATGTAGACGTCGAGGTCAGAGGTGAGCTTGGTGCCGTCGATAGCCTTTGTCGGGGCAGTGAAGTAGAATGTGGCTTTAGCCGAACCGTCCTCTGCAGGCACCACGCGGAGGTTGGTGGCTGCGTCAGGAGCCTTCTGCGAATTTCCCTTCACGGTGATATCGTCAAGGACAAGCTTGTAGAAGTTGTATCCGTCGGTGGTGCAATGGAAACCGATGTAGAACGCGCCGTCCTTTTCCGGTGTAAGCTCTGCCTTCAGAGTCTCATACTCCACGTTGGATATCTTGGTCTTGGCCATAAGCGTGTGTGTCATCGCTTCGGCTGTAGGCTCGCTGCCGTACATCACCTCCAGCTCCTCAGGGAACGACTCGCCCATGCTTGCCACACGGAACGACACGTTATAAACCTGACCCTTCTTCAGCTTGAGCGGCGGCATGATGAGCCAGTCGTCGTGACCGTCCTCGCTATCGCCATACTCAATCTGTGCCGACGACTGACCTGTTCCGTCGTTCTCGCAGAACTTCCATGTGGCTCCGTCCTCGTTGGCATCAATGATGGTGAAGACGTTAAGAGACGCCTCATTGTCGAAGCCCTGATAATAAGGCGGTTCCAGCATGTCGCCGTAAGAGACGCTGTTCGACTGTGCCGGCTCGCTTTTGCGCTGTCCGCTGCGTGCCGTCACGATGTAGTAATAGCCCGTAAGATTGCCACCCGGCAACTGGTCAGTGAGCGATGTATTAGTAGTAGCGCTTGCCAAAGTCTTGTTATCTGGATATCTAACCACGTCGTAGGTGACATCGCCCACGTATCCGTTATTGATACCCTTCGTCACGGCATCCCATGAAAGCGACAGCTTGCCCGTTGCTATGTCGAGACCGGCTTTCACGTTGGTAGGCTTGCAGGGCGTATCGTCGCCCACAAAGACAGTCTTATAAGCCTTCGGACCATTGCCGGCGGCGTTGGAGAGCACCACGCTGAAGAGGCGGTTGCCACGCTTTACGCTAAACTTCTCACTAACGGCAGCTCCAGCCGAAGCCTTGCCCGTAGCCACGCTCTTGCCGTCCACCGACACCACGTAGCTCACCTCTCCAGTCAGCTGCGAGCCACGGTATGTGGTGGTGGGCACGGTGAAGGTCAGGTTTCCTGTAAGCGAAGCCTTGTCGAGGACTACGGCAAGGTCAGCTGTCATGCCTGGAGCGGCGTCCGCTACGGTCTCCTTAGGAATGGAGAGAAGCGCCAGCTGCTCATTGTTGACAATGTCGCCCACCTTTGTGGCTGCGCCTGATGTGAGGTCAACGGTGTAGAGAGCAGAAGCGCCGGTATGGTCAGTGCAAGCCCAATAGAAGATGCCCGACGCCTGATCAATCTCGCCACTCTGCACGTTCCACGAACCGTCGCTGAGCATAAGCTTCACGCCTGTGCTGCCCACAAGACTTTCCTTGGCTGTCTTGGTGTCGATGCGATAGAGGTCGCCGTATGTGCTGATGCCGTATAGCACGTTGTCTTTCGTGATGCCGAGCGCCACATAATAATTGTGAAGCGAACCGATGGTGCTGCGCGTATTGTTCGCATAGTCAGCAATGCCAAGCTCATAGCTCGATGCGTCGCCCGTGAAGAAGTCGCCATACACGGTTCCGTCTGCAGCAACAGCAGTCTCGGTCGCCCACAACGAGTAGTCGCTGAGGTAGTCGCTCGACTTCAGGTCGCCCGTCTCAGCGTCGAAGCAGTAGTGCGTCATCGTGCCCACGGAGCTGTCATACTTCACGATGTCCAGTCGGTCGCCTGACAGAGCGCCACCCGCATTGGCATACATCCTTGCGTCCACGTACTTCTCGTTCATCTCCATCTTGCCTGATACGCCGAACGAATACATGCCGTAGTCAGGGTCAGAGTCAGCCCAACGTCCGCTCTGCATGACGTTTGCCCACAGTTCCCTGCCGAGTGGCACGGACTGAGGAGCCTTGCTGACATAGAAGGGAGCGGCGTCTGCCTTTGCCGGCACAGCACGCTTCACGGGCTTCAGCTGTCCTGCCACAGCCTGACCTGCGATGCGTGCCTTGAAGAGCAAGGGACGGTTGGCCCTGAGCTGCGCCAATCGCTCGGCTTGCTCACGTGGTAATGTCTTTGCCTCGGCTCCCGTCAAGGGAAGGAGGTTAGCCACATTGGGTCTGACCATAGGGCGCGGTGCCCTGCTGTCTGCCGTCTGGGCTACAGCCGTAGTGGTCAGCGCTGTAGCAAGCACGGACGATACGGCAACGAAAAATCGTGATAGATAAGTTTTCATTATGTGTAAATATATGATGATTTGTTTAGAACTACCAATTTCCTATCTGAACACGCTGAACATCTTTCTTAATTCCTGATTGCCGGCGTATGTGCCTTTCAGCTTCGAGCCAAGCATGCTCTTGAAAGAGGATTCTCCGAACAGATTGTCAGCTGCCATAGACGGTGCGTCTGCGTACTGATTGGATGGCATTCCCCAATATATATCGCTATCATTCAAGCAGAAGCTGGTGGTGCAGATATAATTCTTGTCGAACAAGGGCAGCTCGGCCAGATGTCCGTACAGCTGACTGCCCTTTTCCTCCTTGGTGCAATCGTTACGGAACAGCGTCTCCAAAACATACTCTCTGTCGGCACCACGAGCCATAAGCATTCCCGGAACATTATCTTTCTTCGGATTGATGATTACGCAGTCCTCGTCCAGGAACAGATAGCACGAATCGTAATATGGAGCCATCATGTCGCTGAGGTCGTAAATGCCATACTTCAGACCGTCCACCATCATCGAGTTATACGTATCGTAATACTTTACCGAAGCAGAATAATGCGGGTCGTTGTCGTCAATGTTCAACACTACGACCACTGAGCCTTTCAGCGTCTGCCTGTCGTCGGAAAGAATCCTGTAGCAGTATCTCTCCTCCCGGCTGCCATACTCGTTCTTGCATATCATGTAGTCGAACTGGGCATTAGGATACGACCGTTGTATGTCAGCGTAAATGCTTGCCACGAAAGGCTCCGCCTCCTCACGCAACCTATAAAACCAGTAAACTCCGACATTCTTCAGCCTTTTCTCATACTGATCGTAGGCAACGTCAAGCGTCTGAAACTCGAACGAACCGTCTGTGAACTCGCCCGAATCATAGAAACCTTCATCGCCGAAGCTCACTCCTTTGGCGTTGAGCTGCTTCGCAAAATCGCTTATGTCCAATCCTAATGACACGCCACGATACGTCATGTGATTGTTGTCAGCAATGTTGTATTGAGCTTTTGTATCACAAATTCCTGCAATAGCAAGAAATAAGAAAATCAATAGTTTCTTCATAGTCATAAGTTAGTTTAGTAAGTAATTCTTTATATCTTCTCATCAATTTTGCAAAAATAGCCAAAACCACTGAATAAAGCAAGAAAAGAGCATAATATATCATTCGGTTTTGTTTGACGATTAAGGAAATAAGCGTATTTTTGTAGCGTAATTAAAATGACAGCCATATACAATGAATAAGATAACAATGCTGGGTACGGGCAACGCCACCGTCACCCATATCTATAACACGTGCTTCACGCTGCAGACCTCCACCACCCTACTCCTCGTAGATGCGGGTGGCGGCAACGGCATTCTCACGCAGCTTCGCAAGGCGGACATCCAGATAGCCGACATTCATCATCTCTTCGTCACCCACTCCCACACCGACCACGTGCTGGGCGTCATCTGGGTCGTCCGCATGGTGGCGCAATGTAAGGGCTACGAGGGCAAGCTGCACGTCTATGGCAACGACAAGGTGATGCGCGTCATACGCACCATCATCGACATGATTCTCGCCAAGAAGCAGTTGGCAAAGGTGGAGGAGCGCGTCGTCTTCCATGAGCTGACGGACGGCGAGAGCTTCGACGTGGGCGACATCCGCCTCACCTGCTTCGACATCCATTCCACGAAGGAGAAGCAGTACGGCTTCCGTGCCGAACTGCCTGACGGAACCATCCTTGCCTGCTTGGGCGACGAGCCTTACAACCCGCTCAACCGCCAGCACATCCGACATGCCGACTGGATGATGTGCGAGGCTTTCTGCCTCTACGCCGACCGCGACACCTTCAAGCCGTACGAGAAAAACCACAGCACGGCTCTTGACGCAGGAAAGCTCGCAGCAGAACTCAACGTAAAGAACCTCATCCTCTATCACACGGAAGAGAAGACCATAGCCACACGCAAGCAGACCTACACAAGGGAAGCCGCACAAAACTTCAAGGGAAGAATCATAGTGCCGGATGACTTGGAGGAGATTGAGGTGTAAGGGGTTTGCCTTTTCTTCTAATTATATTAGTTTTGAAAACAAGGTCAATACCTCAAATTAGACTAATTATTTTTCTTATCATCGAATATTCGTTCGTAAGGCATCTTAAGTTATTGTATCATGTATCATAAATCTGTTGGCGGAATTAATACGTCTTCAAGTAATTCTCAATACCAACAGAACGATATAATTGTTCATCTTTTTTAATGATGTCTATAGCACTTTCTAGTATTTTGCTTGATCTATAATCAATACCGTGTTTTGAAAGTTCATTTATTATTAATAATTTTCATTCTCATCCTTTTCTTTTTTGCGCCCTCTAAATTAAACGTACGATTATGCCCCGTATTCTTTGTGATAAAGTGGAGAAGCCCATGATTTCATTTGCTTTATTGTTGTCTGTATATCTGCAGGGAAATTTTTAATACGAGCCTTGTATCCAGAGGCAACTTTATGGTTGTTAACATACAAGGTGTATTCAACATTATCCTTAACAATTATAGAATCACGATAAGAAGTATTCTCCAATTTTGAAATTGCCACTTGTATTGTCTTTTGTTGAGCAGTTCCAAGTCTTTTTCTGATAATCGGATAATCTGAATTCCATGCAACATCCCCTTCAGATATTGTTTTATTTGCAGTCTCAACATATCCAACACCATAGGTCAACAACGAGTCACAACACCTTATTATTTGAGAATTGGAATCTCCGAAATCCATAATTAGAATTATAGACTTCTTTTCCATATTCTGTTGTTCATGTAAAGACAAAGAATTTATTGTTTTATTCTTGGGTGGCTGTGTATTAGAACATGAGCTTATCATAAATACACTTATTATTAAAAACAATCTGAACATAGTCGTTTTCATAGAAAGGTTGAACAATTAATAAAACAAATTATAAATAAAGCAAATAATAGAAGCGGACAAATATCTAACTCTTATAGAGTTGATACGTCCATTTTTATTCAATATATGCCCCTCGTAGTTTTAAGCCTTGCTCTTTACGAATATCATTTTCTGTAATATCATCTTTTTTGACATGTTTTAAGCCAATAGTTGCAGCTTCCTCTTTTTTAGACTTTGTTTGACTCTTTGTCCTCGACTATTCGTGTAAGTATAAGTGGCATTTTCAGAATAATCGATAGCAACTCCACGCATTGATCTGTCGCCATGAATAAGTTCATGTGCTAATCCAACATGAGCAGGCCTTTTTTCACCATTAACTCTCCCCGTTTTTGCATTTAATGTAGGAATTAGGGGATTTGAATTGGGATCAAAATATACATTAACATTAGACCCTATACCATTAATCGCATTAGCTGGATTATCATCTGTTTCAGAATTTCCATCAGCAGTTTTAGATGTGACATTAATTGTCATTATTCTTTTAGAACTATTAATTCTTTGTATAAGACGTGTGCCTGCAGATTTTGTTCCATTTCCTATAGATGCAATTTTTATTCTGATAGAACCATCTTTCTGTGTAGAAAAGACCACTTTATCATCAGTCAATTTTTGAATATTTCCTAATACTATGAATATCTGTTTATAAGTAGTTCCTTTCGGTAATTTAATAACTTTTCCATCTGTATCAACAAAACGTATAGGATTATTCGCCGTATAGCAATAACTACTAACACTTTCATATTTTTCCTGCAAAGGGTCTGTAGCCATCCACCTACCCACGACCGGATCATACCATCTCGCTTCATGATCCTGCATGTTCCATCCGTACATAGTGTCAAGTTCCTTGCCTATGTACTTGTATTTGTTTCGGCTCACGCCACAGCGGTCGCCCATCAGTGCGCCGAATGGGTAATAATGGTTCACCTCCTCGATGTTGCCGTTACCGTCCACCACGAGACGGTTGCTGCCAAGATGGTCCTTCACATAGAAATGCATGACTATGCCGCCACCTTCATCCACACTTGCGTAGCCGCCGTCGAAGAGGATGGTGGAAAGCCTGTCGTTGTTGTAGACAAGATTGGAACAGTAATAATAATTGTTCTCAAGTAATCTGACCATGGGTGTCACCATACCGTTTGTCTTGATACTCAGTCCTGTGTTATTATTATAAGAGGCATTTGGTTTGTATGGCATTGTCCTTGAATCGGCTTCCTTGTATGTGGCACATAATTTTGTCCCGTCAGCCGAATATGTGTAGTATATGGCATTGTCAGCGTTTTCTTTAAATATGATTCTTGGTCTTGTTTTTATGCATTGTGGCAGGTCCAGCACATTGTAGTCAATGCTTGTTATCCCCTTATTACTGTCCGTCAGCATATTGCCGTTGGCATCGTATGTATACTCCGTCTCTTCATTGGCGGCATCGCGGAAATGCATGGCTCCGCTGTAGTTAGGGCTTTCGTCTGCAGCATCGTCTATCTTCACCACCTGGTTGCCTTCATAGCTGTAGGTAAGGTCGTCAATGGTTCCGTAGTCGCCACTGTCGAGCAATCCTTCACGACGGAGTGAGAGGATGTTTCCCATAAGGTCATACTTATAGGAGGTGGAGAAATGATTGTTGAAATTGTCGGCGGAATATGCAGCAGGAGACACAAATATAATGGACAGTACAGCAAGTATCGTATGCTTGACATACCAAGGAAGATGCCTTACCTTTTTCATACCTTACATTTTTATGAATTGAACTACAAGAAGTGGTTTAAGGCATTCCGTTCTGAAAAGTAAATATTGCAGAGGGAATCCTTTGACTGGTAGAATTTCTGTAAAACCGTAATATCGTCATCCTTCCTATGAATTGTCCATAGCTTTGCCTCCTTACTGTCCGTATTCTCTTCCGTCAACAAGCACAATTTCTTCTTTATGACATCACCGCTACGGAACATGTTATGCAGCATGTCCACCTGTTGTGCAGTACAAAAAACAAATGAGCGGCACAGCATACACAATATTATGAAAACAGACTTTCCCATAAGGTATGGTTTTGTTTTATAAATTACAAAATTAATGAAATAATGTATAGGGTGTATGCGGGAGGCTGTTCTTTTAACAAAGATTGTACAAGGACATCAATTAGTAATCTGCTGTCAAAATGGCTTAACGGTGGGTATATATACAAAAAAAGGGGCTCCGCCGAGTCCCAACCTTTGTTAACCTTAAATCTAATACCATGAAAAACATTGCAAAGATATAGGTATTTGATGAAACGGCAAAGCTTTTGTACCACAAATTTAACGAAAATGAAACCAAAATCCCTGTTTCTTGACCTGTGTCAAAGCAAAAAGAGGAAGAAAGGTTACAATCTCGAAGTTTTGACGGGTAGACGGAGGGGGTTTGACTGGAAGACATGATCTTTAGACAGGAAGACAGGTTATTTTTGACAAGAAGACATGAAGACATGATCTTTTGGTTGACGGGAAGCTATGAGACAAACTTAGGAGGCTATGGCGTCTCGCCGTAGCCACGCACCCTTGGACAGCAAGCTGATTGAGTATGAGCTGCTGGGTTCCGCGGAGCGGGACCTATTTCATGAAACCCGCTGCAAGCTGCGGAGCAGCGCAGCTGTGGGTACGTGCGATACCTCCACCACATATAGTTCCCGGAAGGGGGACTTACGCATCCACTATGATGTTTAGGATGATAGTCGGTCCCGCTTTGCGGAACCAAGGGATGGTAAGGAGGTTATCCCACAGCTGCGCTCCTTCGGAGCTTGCAGTGGGTTTCTGATGGATACGTGTCCCCTCGGGACACGGTGCTGTACAAAGTTACGTATTACAGGTGCTGATAGATAATCTGCTATGGAAGGCTGCGTGGCTACGGCGAGACGCCATAGCCTCCTAGGTTTGCCTTGTCAGCTGTAATTCAAAATGAGCTATAATGCGCCTTGGCGCACAATTCACAATTCAAAAATCAAAATTCCTAATTTGGACGACATCCCGTCCGCTTATTCCGCTACGAACGCCCAAAAAAACGGTTTCGTAGCGAAATAAGCATTGTTTTGTTTCGTCATTTCCCGAAATTCTTGTAAATTTGCGATGTAACAAACAATAAATATTATGTGTGAAATAATTGGTAGAAAAAGGGAGATAGCTGAATTGAGGCGTTACTACGAGAGTGGTAGGGCTGAGTTTGTTGCCGTATATGGTCGTCGTCGTGTCGGCAAGACATTCCTGATAGATGAGGTGTTTCATGACAACATGGTGTTTCATCATACCGGATTGTCGCCTTATGACCGGCGCCGTAAGATAACCCTTAGAGACCAATTACAGAATTTCTACTTCTCTCTTCTTCGCCAAGGCATGGAAGACATAGCTCAACCCAAGTCATGGATGCAGGCTTTCTTCTTGCTTGAGCGTTTCCTGGAAACATGCGACAACGGAGCCCGTCAAGTGGTTTTCATAGATGAATTGCCGTGGATGGATACTGCTCGTTCCGGTTTTCTTACGGCATTGGAAGCTTTCTGGAACGGTTGGGGCAACATGCGCCATAATCTGTTGCTCATAGTTTGCGGTTCGGCTACCTCTTGGATGCTCGATAATCTTATCAGCAATAAGGGTGGGCTGTATGGACGCCTGACTGGAGAAATCAAGCTGTCGCCGTTTACATTGAAGGAATGCGAAGATTTTTATCTTAGCCGTGGCATAAAGATGTCTCGTTATAACACCACGCAGGCATATATGATCATGGGCGGAATACCTTTCTACATGAATTTCTTTAATCCTTCATACAGTTTGGCGCAGAACATTGATGCTCTGTTCTTTGCTCGTAATGCCAAGTTGGGGGATGAGTTTGAGCGACTCTTCAATTCTGTTTTCGACAATGCTGAAGACTGCATGCGTATTGTTCGCTTGTTAGGCTCCCGGCATTCCGGATTCACTCGTAAGGAGATAGCCGAAAAGACCGGACTTAACCCTAATGGTGACTTCTCTAAAATGTTGAAGGCTCTGATTGGTAGCGATTTCGTTGTGAAGTACGTGCCGTTCGGGGTGTCCAAGCGCGAAGAACACTACAAGTTGATTGACTCGTTCTGTTGGTTCTGGCTTCATTTCAAGGAAGGGAAGAAGATAGGGCAGGAGGATTATTGGCAGCGACATCTCAAGGAGAGCGACGTCGCCTCATGGCGTGGCATAGCCTTTGAGGAGGTGTGCCTGCAACATATTGCCCAAATCAAGTATTCTCTTAATATTGCTGGCGTTTCTTCACAGCAATCTGCTTGGGTGGTGAAAGGTGGCGAAGAAACGGAGGGTATGCAGATAGACCTTCTCATAGAACGTGCCGATGACGTGGTAAATGTATGCGAGATGAAGTTCTACAGATCGCCTTTTGTGCTTACTAAGCAGTATGCACAAGTGCTGAGTGCCCGTATGCAGACAATGGAGAAGAAATTCCCTACATTGACATTCCACTTGACTTATATAGGCTGTACGGAACTTGTAAGAAATGAATACTCAGACATCTTCACGGCTTCACTTACTCTGGATGACTTGTTTGTATATTAGGAGGGGTTTGTGTTGCAGCTTATTGTAATACAAACAACGAATGAATATATATCGCTCGGACGCGGTAACAACGAATTAAAACGAATTGACGAATTGTTGAATAGGAGGCGTTACAAACTTAGGAGGCTATGGCGTCTCGCCGTAGCCACGCACCCACGAACGACCAGCAGATTGAGTTTGAGCTGCGGGTTCCGCTGGGCGGGACCTATATCATGAAACCCACTGCAAGCTGCGAAGCAGCGCAGCTGTGGGT
>OFSC01000650.1_pt1 | contig 27680 bp, 20 predicted proteins | sample 1543201 | NCBI WGS metagenome assembly OFSC01 (sample SAMN04209228, study PRJEB22552) | human gut metagenome | biome: gut; material: feces | host: Homo sapiens | place: USA: Oklahoma
TTTGCAAGCCTGAGAGTATTAAAGTTTTTAAGACCCCAAAACTTGACAAAGAACCGTAAAAAAGCAAAAGCATCCCCACACTTTTCCTGCAAAAAGTGTAGGGATGCTTAATTTTTTATTGGCAGCAGTCATTTCACTGCCTAAGCCTTACTCCCGGCAGACACCGCAACGACGGCAGCCGTCAAAGCACATCGGCGTAAACTTGCCGCTTTCGCTGCGCTGCAGCTCAGCCGCAAGATATTCCTGCGTCACGCCCATGTCCAGATGCTGCCAGGGCAGCGGCTGGCCTACCTGCAGCTCGCGCTCCGCCAGCTCCTCGGCATCAAGGCCTTCTTCCTTCAGCACCTGCTTCAGGCTGCGGCCTTCCACATGCGCCTTCAGCAACGCTTCGCCGATACGTCTGCTGCCGCGCGCCAGTACGGACTGCACCACGGTTTCCTTCAGCGATTCGGTAATCAGTTTGATACGCTTTTCCTTCTTCAGACCGTCGCCCAAAATTTTAAAGCGCTTCTTCAGCGTGCGCACATTGCACAGCGGTGCCCACTGGTACGGCGTAAAGGGCTTGGGCACAAAGCCGTTGACCGAAATAACCAGCTCGCCCTTGTTGCCCACAGCATCCATCTTGGCACGCACGCGTTTAATCATCTCCACCGTTTCGACGATATCCTCGTCCTCTTCTCCCGGCAGACCGATCATATAATACAGCTTGATGTTGCGCATTCCGGCAGCAGCCGCCAATTCGATAGAATTATAAACGTGCTCCTCCGTAATGCCCTTGTTAATCGCAGCGCGCATCCGCTCGCTGCCTGCCTCCGGTGCTACGGTCATCGTGCGCTGTCCGCTCTGCGCCAGTGCATGCGCAATCTGCTCCGTGAGCATATCAGCACGCATGCTGGCCACGGAAAACGGTATCTTATGCTCTACTAAGTATTCCGTCAGCTCTGCCATCTGCGGATGGTCGGATACGGCAGCGCCCATCAGCCCCACCTTTTTCGTGCGCTCGGGACGCTTGGCGATATCTGCCAAAATATTTTCCAGCTTACGCGGACGCGGCTTGCGGAAGCAGTAGCCTGCCATGCAGAAGCGGCAGTGACGGCCGCAGCCACGCGCCACCTCGACGATAAACATATCCTCAAATTCCGTTCCGTTCGTCACGATAGCAGAGGTGTGCGGATAAGCGTCGATATCACGCGCCCACTGGCGCGCTACCTTCGCAGGCGCACCTTCCTGCGGCAGCAGGGCGGTAAACTCGCCCTCATCATCGTACTGCGCCGTATACAGGCTGGGAACATAAACGCCCGGCACCTGCGCCAGCGCCGCCAAGCGCTCTTGCTTGCTTTCCTCCCGGTAGATGGTATCCAGCACATGCTGCACTGTTTCCTCGCCCTCGCCGATAACAAAGGCGTCAGCCACAGCAGCCAAAGGCTCGGGATTAAAGGTAGCACAGGGACCGCCGATAATCACCAAAGGCTCGCGCTGATTGCGCTCCGCCGCCCGCAGGCGGATATTGCCCAAATCCAGCACCGTCAGCAGATTATCATAGTCCATTTCAAAGGACAGCATGACGAAGATAACGTCAAAATCTGCCAGCGGACGCTGGTTTTCCAAGCTCAGCAGCGGTGTTTTGCTTTTGATATGCTCCTGCTGCAGGCGTTTATCCGGCAAAAAGAAGCGCTCGCAGGCACTGTCGCCGCGCTCGTTAATCATCTGATACAGAATGTGCATACCAAGGTTTGACATGCCAAGATGGTAGACGTTGGGGTAAATAAACGCTACCGGATGGCGTAAGCCCGGCGGATACACCTGCGCGCCAGTTTCATTTTCTCTTGTTTCTTTAATGTAGTTTTTGATTATCCAGGACAAAGCATTTCCTCTCCGAGTATCTATAATGTATTAAGAAAATATCAGCGCAAAATTACGCTGATATCCTCTTGTATTTTACTGCTGTTTTTCTGCTAATTTGCGTTCAAACAAATCGATAACTGTTTTCAAAACCTTTAAGCGGGCATAATATTTATTGTTGCCCTCGACCACGGTCCACGGTGCATACGAGGTGTCGGTGCGCACCAGCATTTCATTAACTGCCGCTTCATAGGCATCCCATTTATCACGGTTACGCCAATCCTCGTCCGTAATCTTCCACTGCTTATTGGGGTCAGCCTGACGATCATTGAAGCGTCGCAGCTGCTCATCCTTGTCAATCTGCAGCCAGAATTTGGCGATGGCGATACCGTGCTCGCTCCACTGCGCCTCCATATCCTTGATTTCATCATAGGCGCGCTGCCATTCCTGCGGCTTGGCAAAGCCTTCGATGCGCTCTACCATGACACGTCCGTACCAGGTGCGGTCAAAAATCGCTATGTTGCCCGGCTGCGGCAGTCTGGTCCAGAAGCGCCACTGATAATGGAACTGCTTTTCGACCACGTTCGGCGCCGCAATAGGATGCACATGGAAGCCCAACGGGTCCAATGCCGCCGTCAGTCTGCGGATAGCGCCGCCCTTGCCGGCAGCGTCCCAGCCCTCAAAGCCTATGACTACCGGAATCTGCGCCTTGAACATTTCAATCTGCAGCTGTGTCAGCTTTTTCTGGTACTTATCGAGCTTTTCCTTATATTCTTCCTTGGTAAGCTCCTTGTTGGCATCAATCTTGCTCAGCACATCGTAGGTTGCCGCGGTACGCTTGTCGGCAGCAGGCTCGACAGGCATCTGCACAGCCTTTTCGATAGCATCGGCAATCTTGGTAAAGACCTCCAGACGCGCGCTGCGCGGATCATCGTCGGCAATCAGGTGCCAGGGAGCGTTTACCGTATCGGTAGCCTCTAGCATTTTTTCGTAATGCGGCAAAAATTTATCGTAATCTTCGCTTTCATCAAGAGCAGGATTCAGGTCACGCCACGCCTTGCCCAGTGTTTTGGCATTCTTGGCGATATTTTTCTTTTGCTGCTCCGGTGACAGATGCAGGAAAAATTTAAGCACGAGATAATTATCATCCGTAAGCATTTTTTCAAAGTTGTTGATATGCTCAAAGGAAACAGCAGGATACTTGGTGTTATCTTCTTTATCCGCAAGCTCGTTGGCGTTTTTCAGATAATACCAGCTGCGGTGATAAACAGCAATATGACCCAACGCCGGCAAGCGCTTCCAGAAGGCACTGAAAAATGGCTGCTCCTGAATTACGCCGCGCAAACGCACGCTGGAATAAACATTAAAGCCGCGGGCATCCATCTGCTGCATCATTTCGTTAATCAGCGCACTGCGGCGTGCACCGCGCCAGCCCTCAAACACGATGATAATCGGTCTTTTGGCGTCGCGGGCCATGCGCTGCGCCTTTCCCAGGCGTTCACCCAGCACTTCCATCTGCCTGTTGTATTCTTCCTTGGACACTTTTTTACTCAAATCCAGCTTTTCCAGCATTCTCCAACATCTCCTTACTGTGTGCGAGAATCTTTAAATCAGCGCTCCTCGTAGGGGTTCAGAGCGCGCGGTTTTCCTAATACCTCTGCCATAATAATGCCGTTGACGAGCGCCGCATGCTTCAGCTTGACGCGCTTTTTGGGCGCAGGCTGCGCCTGCTGTGCGTAGTGCGCATTAAACGCCGCTGCGGCAGCGTTCATCTTTGCTTCGTCGTAGCTGTAATCCCCGCGGGGGTCGTAATAAACCTTGCCCTTGTCATGCACAAGGGCTTCGTTTTCACGGTGAATTCTGCCGGTGTGGTCATGCAGAGCTTCAGCGTCACGGTGAACTCTGCTGCCATCATCACGGCGCACACGCGTTCCATCATGCACTACGCCTTGGCTGCTTTGACGCTTGCGTGCCTGCGCCGCTTCCGTCGTCTTTTTCAGACGGCGCTCAAACTCGGCGGCAATATCTTTAGGCTTAGCCTGCGTTTGCTGCTCTGCCTGCGTCGGCTGCTGCTCCTGCGGCAGCTCCCGCTGTCTGCGGCGGCGGTTGCGCCTGTCCAAAAATACATTGGCCAGCATTACGAGGACAAAAAGCAGGGGGATTAAATCACTGTCAAATAAACCGCCCATAAGCTGCACCTCGCTTATTTACTGCCCTCAGGCTTTTCCTCGCCCTCCGGGCTTACCTCGGCAATCGTGCGGCGCATCTGCGTATCTGCCTGAATATTGTTCAGGCGGTAATAATCCATTACGCCCAAGCGGCCGTTGGCCAGTGCCTCCGCCATAGCTGTCGGCACCTTAGCCTGTGCTTCCACAACCTTCGCCTGCATTTCCTGCGTAAAGGCCTTCATTTCCTGCTCCTTGGCAACAGCCATCGCACGGCGTTCCTCAGCGCGTGCCTGAGCAATGCGCTTATCTGCCTCCGCCTGGTCGGTCATCAGCGCAGCGCCAATGTTACGGCCAACATCTACGTCCGCAATATCAATGGAAAGAATTTCAAAAGCGGTGCCTGCATCAAGGCCTTTATCCAAAACTGTTTTGGAAATATAATCGGGGTTTTCCAGCACCTTGCTGTGGTCAGCACTAGAGCCTACGTTTGTTACAATGCCTTCGCCGACACGCGCAATAATCGTTGCTTCGCCGGCACCGCCTACTAAGCGGTCAATGTTGGCGCGCACTGTTACGCGTGCCTTTACCTTCAGCTCAATGCCGTCCTTGGCAACAGCGCTTACTACCGGAGTTTCGATAACCTCGGGGTTAACGCTCATCTGCACAGCCTCCAGCACGTTGCGTCCCGCAAGGTCAATGGCACAACCACGCTCAAAGCTCAGCTCAATCTGCGCTCTGTGAGCCGCAATCAAAGCATCAATAACGCGGTCAACGTTACCGCCTGCCAGATAATGCGCCTCCAACTGGTTGACGTTTACGTCAAGACCTGCCTTATTCGCCTTAATCAAAGGCAGCACAATCTGCGACGCAGGCACACGGCGCAAGCGCATACCGATAAGGTTGAAAATGCCTACGTTAACACCGGCAGCGATGGCCGAAATCCACAAGCCCAACGGCACAAAGTTAAGAAAAATAGCAATACCGGCAATAGCAATGACTACCGCAAAGCCACTGCCGAAAATCATACTGAATAACAAATCCATAATGTCACTCCTTCGTCTGTTCTACAAAAATTTTGCTGCCCTCCACCCGCACAATAATCACGGGCGCAGACTTTTCGATATAATCTCCCTGACTGCTCACATCAAGACGCTTGCCGTCCACCAGAATCGTACCTGCAGGACGCAGCGTAGTCAAGGCTGTGCCTCTTTTGCCCACCAGCATGCTCCAGTCGTTGCCGCTGGTGTAGCCCTCGCTGTTTTTTTGGCGCGTCCACAGCACAAAGGGATTATACTTGCTTTCCTTGGGCAGATACACGCACAGCAGCGTAATCACCAGCACCAAAAACAGATACACTGCCAAAAGCACCAGCGCCGCCCAGGTATTGCCGCCCAAAACGTAAAAGCCGCCGACTGTCAGGCACACCATGCCGCTGACACCGAAAATTCCGAAGCCCGGCACAACAAATTCTATCAGCAGCAGGACAAGGCCCGCCAGCATAAAATAATATTCCAATGGCATGACTGCACCTCCTCAACGCTTGTACAATTATAGTATAACAGAGGAAAAGCATGAAGTAAATTTAAAGTTTATGCTGCTAAAAGCAAAGCTGCCTGTAATACTTTAACAAAAGAATTTTTCTGGCGCATTTATTCAAAAAGCAGTATCCTGGAGACGTGCACAACAAGCACATTTGCTGCTTTACTTATTGCGCCAAAAATTGTATGATAAAGGAAAAGCTTCTTCTACTATAAACAAAGGCGGGACTTAATGATGAAAAAATTACTTATTTTGCTGACGCTGATTTTTGCGCTTGCCTGCACTTGCACAGCCTTCGCTGGCGCAGGCACTGATAAAAACACTAACATGGAAAAAATAACCAGCACCAGCGCTGGCGATTTATATCTTGATAAGGATAATTTGCAGGCATTGCGCCAGGGCGACAAGCTTTTTTTGCTGTTGTCTGCCGAGCTGCGCTACAATAAGGAAATGCTGCCTAAGCTGCAGGCCACCAAGCCGGAGCTGAAAACAGCAATCAGCATGACGCAGATTTATTTGTATAATAACGATGGCACGCAGTATGCGCTGCTCAAAAGCCTGTACACCGATAAGGACGATAATGTTGTTTACACTATCGAAGGCTCGCCCAATTTGCAGCCTGTCAAAAGTAAGCTACAGATGCTGCTGTACGAAAGAGCGTTGACAGCGATGGAAAACCAAAAGCGCATCGCCGATATGCTCAGACGCAAAGCGTAACAAAAAGACCTTGATGTCAGTTTTTACTGACGCCAAGGTCTTAATTTTTTAATGAAGCTATTTATAAGCAAACATTTTATTGCTTTAGTTGAAATTTTATGATAAAATGTTTTTGACAACCGGTTCACGGGGTGGTGTTGCCTTCATTCTCTACGAATGGAGGTGATGTCTATGGTATATTTCAGCTTTCAGGATTTAATGTCCTTTGGAGTTTTTATCGTAGCATTACTTACGTTCATTTTTAAGAACAAAAAGTAAAAAAGTTAAGGACATAGAAAAACCGCCCCAAGACTTTGGCGAGTACGGAGCGGATTTTTCTTAACTAAACTCGGCAACCCACCTTGTTGCGGGTGCATCCAAGAAGCAAGTCCGTAGGACGATGCTGATTGGCTCATGCACGCCATGCGATAGTGCCCCAAGAGGCGTAGCCGATTGGATTGGCACGAACCGCTTAGGCGGTTGTCTTTTCTATAACTAATATACCACACAATTCACAGCTTTGCAAGTTTTAAGGCTGGAATTTGAGCAAACGCTCAAACTCCAGCCTTTTTGTTCATAAGGCCAGTATGATGATTCCAGCCTCATGAACTGCCAAGCAAGCGGTTGGGGGGTATTGCTTGGCGGAGTATGATGATTTATAGGAAAAACAGTTGTTATCCTGCTATGACTGCACCTGCTGCCAGCTTATCAGCCAAAATGCTTAGCCTGAGTTGCATCAGCTGCTGCCTTAGCATTATCTGCGCCCACCTGTGCCTGACGCGCCAGTTTGGCTGCATATTCAGCACGCTCCTGTGCCTCTTTGGCAAGTTTTGCTGCTGCCTGATATTTTTCGGCTGCTGCCAGCTCCTTCTTAGCCTGAGCCTCGCGCTGCTCTTCTAAAAGCTTTTGCGGGGATTTGTGGCCAAAGCGCCAGGTTGCACCGATACCGCCCATGGTTTCGCCGCCGGCAGTAGACAGGCTTACGTTGATCATGAAGTTCTTGTTCGGATAGTGGAAGAAGCCCATTGCCACGCCGGTTTCGCCCTTGTATTGGCCGAGGCCGATGCTGAATTCACTCGGAGCCTGCGGATCGTAGCCGATGCTCTTCAGGGAAGCGATAGCTGCTGCCATAGCGCCAACCTTATTTACACGGTCGTTGACGTCGTTGATGCGGCCGTCAAGACGGGCAACCTCCTCGCGGCGGATAGCTGCTTCAGCATTGATTGCGCCAACAGCGGTCTCGTTGCTTGTGTATTCCGAACGAGCATTGAGTTCGCCATCGAGATCTTTAAGTTGACCAAGGTCAGAGAGCTTAATACGCTCACCGGTATTCTTCGGATCAGTAATAGAAACGTCTTTATTGGTAATCTGCGTATAGTTTGCAGTATCGCCATCAACGCTAACCTTCACACCGTCAGCAGTAAGCTCTTGTCTCATCGCAACAGTACCGTTGGTTACTACGCCACCGATAGAGGTTGCGGTTTGCGTAGCGGTGGAAGTATTGGTACTGTCGGTAACTACGTTAGTGTTGCCTTTAGCATTAACGGTATTAGTTGTTTTATTGCCATCATTATCTTTAGCTTCGGTAAACGTACCTTTTTCATCAGTTTTGAAGGTAGCTTCTTTACCAGTTGCAGCGTCTTTAATGTTGCTCGTGATAGAGCCGTTGCCACCGAAAGCGATAGAGCCAGTAGTGCTTCCAGTTCCATCCGCATTACCGCTGCCGGTAATCGTCAGTTTATCAGTAATCAGATGATTAGTAGTGATAGTACCACCATCAATTTTAGTAGTAGTTCCGGTAGTACCATTGAACGTAGTCACGCCATTATTGGTAATGCCGTCATTCTTAACCTCGATAGAGGATGCACCAGCAGAAATTTTTGCGCTGTCATCTGCTACGGCAACCTCGGACTTAATGCCGCCTTTTTCAAAGCTCATATTAGCGCCTTGTTGATTGGTTTCAAAAGCAGTCTTACCGTTAGTAGCATCACCAACAACATTTTTAATAGAGCCTTTGCTACCTGTAGTACCGCCAGTAACCTTGAAGTTGCCACCAGCTGCAGTGAAGCCACCATCAGAAGCTAAAGTTACACCAGAACCAATAGTTTCGCCAGTTCTTTGGTCAACAATTTTTTCACCAAGCTGAATACGTTGTACCTTCAAAGTATCAGTTGTAATGATACCGCCGTCAATCGTAGTTTGAGTGCCAGCTGTATTACTGTAACCAGCTTTACCAGTATAAGTCACTTTACCTGCATCCAATACAGTCTTATTAGCGCCATTCGTCAGCGTCAGATTGCTGCCGTCGAGTACGCCAGTTGCTGCGCCGTTAGTAGAAGTGATAGCGCTGCCGTAAATCAACGTATTATTAGCCGTATTATTACCAAAGGTCGTGCCATTGCTATTAGTCGTAATCGTCATGCCACCAGCTACGTCAACAATTTGGTTAGCCGTCAAGCTTCTGCTTGCAGCGCCAACCTTGTCAACGATGGACTGCTCAGTAGCGCTGTTGGTCATTACACGAGTAACGTCAGTGCCAAGGGCAGATTTAATAGTATCCTCATTTACAACAATGCTATTTGCAGTGCCATAGCCCATGGTTGCTGCATTAGCATCAGCACTAAGCATACCCAAATTATTATTGCTGGAATCGGTTACACCCAGCGCAACTCCATCCTGATTGATGTTAAGGAGATTATTATTGTTGTTAACAGAGTTAGTGTAATTTGCATTAATGCCATCAACAGAAGTCTTTAAGGTAGTTTTGGTTGTCTTGCCTGCTGCGTCAGTACCATTGTATTCATTTGTCATCTGACCTTTATCGTCGACTGCGAATTTGCCGCCCGCTACGCTCATGCTGCCATCGCTGCCTTTAATAGTAATGGTGTTACCTGCACCGTCCTTCATACTATTTTTCAGCACAATGTCATTAACAGTCAGTTTATCAGTTTCAATTTCGCCACCCTTAATAGTAGTGGTTTTACCACCTTGCGTAAATTCTGCCTTACCCTGAGTAATCTTTGTCTGGTCTGCAGCATCCTTACCAAATGTAGCTACGCCTTCTACGCCCAGCGTACCAGTAGTAGAAATGCCAGCTGTATCCAGCGTATTCGCGCCAATAACAGCTTTTTCAGCCTTCAGGCCTTCGGTAGTATTCCAGATATTGGCATCGTTGAGCTTCAGCTCGTTATCTTTTAAATAAGAGCCATTGGTAGTAATAAACTGGTTACCAGTTACTAAACCAGCACTGTCAACTGTAAAAGTACCAGCACCTACACTTATTGCATTCGCTCCACCAATAGTTACTTGAGTAGCACCAGTACCAATAGCCAAACCTCCAGCATCATCAGTTACATTTACGCCGTCAATCTTCGTAATGCCACCAAGCTCACCTGCATTATTGACAGTAACAGTCGTACCTAAGCCAATCGGTCCTCCTGCGTCTACTTCATTCTTTATTACATGCCCTGCAATGCTTAAATTGCCAAGCTTTGCAGTAGTAGCAGTAACATTAGTAGCAGTAACATTAGCTACATTCTTAATATCCTTACCATTAAAGTCAACTCCACTAGCATCAAAAGTTACACCAGCAAGAGAAGCGCTAGTATTAGCAGTAATAGTGTTAGCAGTTACAGTACCGCCAGTCATAATAGCAGTGCCATCGGTAATCGTATCTGCAGTAACCTTCGTTGCCTTAACATCGCCGCCCTTAAGCTCAACGCCATTGAACTTATTATCAGCGCCAATTGTATTGCCATTGTAAGTACCAGCAGTAATATTTTGAGCAGCAACATTGCCATTAGCATCAACGGTAAAGCCAGTGCTGCTAAACGGATTAGCAGCGCCAACGGTAGCCGAACCAATCGTTAAGCCAGTACCGCTTGCTGTAACATTCGCACCATTAATAGATTGCACACCAGCAACAACGCCATTCTTATCTACACTAAATGCACCAACAGTCAGTTTATTATTAACTGTCAAGTCATTAAGACTGATAGCTCCAGTGATTTCCATGTTAGAAGCAGTAATTTTGCCGTCTAGCATCTGCACGCCACTGATATTACTTGCTACAGTAGTATCGGTAGCAACTATACTACCAGTAGTAATTTTTTGTCCTTCAATTGTTGTGATATTTCCAGCTGTATAACCAAAGGTAGCTTTACCAGTCTTGTCAATGCTAACCTTGCCCCCGGCAGCTTGTACCTCGCCATCTGCATTAACAGTAAATTCAGTGCCATTAGTACCAATGCCTAAGGTTTTGCCCTTCAATGCGCCATTTGCAGTAATATCAGTAGCGTTTACATTACCATTTTTTAATTCGACATCATTAAATTTATTGTCAGTAGTAATTTTGTTGCCATTAACAGTAACGCCTGCATTAGCTGTTTTTTCCACAATCGTATCAGTCTTGATTCCATTAGCAAATGTGGTTTCTCCAGCCACGCTCAGCGTACCGCCAACAGTAGTGTTACCAGTTGCACCCTCAACAGTGAAATTGCCATTAGCTGCCTTCAAAGAACCATCACTCTTCATGCCTGCTTTAGCATTATCATAATTCGCATCGCCAGTATAAATAGCGTCACCTTTAATATAAGTGGAACCAGTGCCAACCTTAATACCTGCTGCACTAATTTCTACCTGACCGTTCGTCTCACCTCTATTAAAGGTTACAGTCTTGCCATCAGCAGAAATTTCAATTTTACCGTTAATGCTTTTCACACCACTAACAGCGCCAGCGTTAAACGTTACGCCATCAACTCTACCAATGGTTGTACCAGTTGTAGAGTCATAGGAAATGTCAGTAGTTTTAGTTTCCAAATCCCCTACTTTTTTTACCAAACCAGTAGAAGTATCGTTTACAGTAGCCTCCAACACATCAACTTTACCTTCATAGGTTTTCCCTGCAAATCTGCTATCAGATTCTATCTTAGTATATACATTTGCTGCATCTGCTTTACTAGTTTGTAAATCTGAAATGTTAGCTTTATTATTATCAACATCCGTTTTAGCGGCTTTGGCTTCAATAGCAGTTTTAACATCATCCATACCATTCAGCTTCAAGCTAGTAGCTGTAATTGCGCCGCCATTAGCAAATGTTGCACCATTAATACTGATATCGCTCGGAGTTGATTCAACAGTATTTTTAATACCAACTATATTCTTAGCAATGATTCTACCGCTAATCCCTCCTTGGCCACCAATAGTCACACCACCAACAGTAAGCTCTCTAATGTCGGTAGGATAAGTAGCATCTCCATATTTCAACTCTGAACTAGTCCTATAATAAATAACATTACCAGTCATAGGAATAACACCAGTTTCAGGCGCAGCATACACCGGATTAAGACCGCTGTACCCCCCCCGCGAGAATCGCGCACGTTACGGCAAGGGCCAACGCCTTGACATTACTCTTTTTCCTAGTCATAATCATCATCCTCCTTAACGTATAAACCAAACCCATGCGTGCGTCTTATGCAACTATCACCATCCGACGCATTCCGCACAACTCTTATCATGCTCATTATCTCATAAAATTCAGTGAATTCAACGTCTTGTATCGTAAAGCGCAGGTTCTCATCGTAAAACGCATTTTGCCAACTTTACTTGCTTATTTTTTATTCAAAACTGTAACAAACAAAACAATAATTAAAGCACATTTCCACTAAAAACTACCCACTATCCACTATCCACTATCCACTACTCACTAATCACTGCCCACTAATCACTGCCCACTAATCACTGCCCACTATCCACTAATCACTAACCACTAAAAAAAACCTCCGCAACGGTCTTCATAACCGTAACGGAGGTTCCATTTTTTATAACAAAGTATCCTTAATCCTGCAGCAGCGCCCACTGCATATAGGCGTTGCGCACAGCTGCGCTGTCGCGCACCCTGATGGGTGCCTTGAAGCCATTGCCCAGCAAAAAATAATTGCTGTAAACACCCTCTACATAATGCATGTTAATCAGCACGCTGCGATAGGTCAGCAGAAAATAATCCTGCGTCAGCTTTTCCCGCACCTTGTTGATGGAGCTGTACACCTTATAGGTGCGTTGTGCTGTGTGAATATAGCAGTATTTATCCTGCACCTCTACAACGATAATGTCCTTAGGCTTTAGCTTTACCGTCTCCACTGCAGTATCAAAAGTAACATACTCTTCCTTGTCAAAAACACCGCAGCGCTTCAGCGCCTGTTCCAGCCTTTCCGGCTGCAAAGGCTTCAGCAAATAGTACGCCGCATCCAGCTCATAGCTTTCAATGGCAAAGTCATTACTCGAAGTGAGAAAGACCAGCTTAAAGTTAAGCCTGTGCTGGCGCAAACGCCGCACAAGCTCCACGCCATTACCAGGTTTCAGATAGATATCCATAAAGACGATGTCAGCGCTATTTAAAAGCAAGTATTCACAGCACTGCTCCCCTTCAGTAAAGGTACGTATATCCAAAGGCAGCTGATATTTTTCCCCTATTTCCTGCAGTTGCCGCTTAAGCTCTTCCAGCTCGCTTACATCATCATCACAAGCCACAATACGCATAATATCACTCCATTGCTTAATAAAAAACTCCTTCGCCACCTATAGCATCTAAATTTAAACCAAGCTTATCATCATAGTAAGCAGAATCATTCAAGATATAGATGCCAAAGCAATCATTATATATTACTGCTGCATCTTTCTTTAAAATATCTATCTGATATTGATAACATGTAACAGTATATCCGGTTGCTTGCTTTATAGCTTCTTCCGCATACGCCAGATTATACATAGCTTTCTCAGAATTCAACTCGCTAATAACATCTTGCCCCTTCCCATAAGGCACTATCATTTCAACGGTATTATTATCAAAAACATTAAAATACTTTCCTGCCGTCTTTAACTGTTGCGCCAAAAAGTAACCATCTGCAACATCATGTTGATTTAACAATCCGTATAAAGACTTATGTAAATTAGGTACAAAAAAATCTTGCTCACCCTTGTTCATCATAGAGTATAGCTTTTTATAATAAAAGGAAATAGCTGCATCGGAGTTCAAGCTAGTATAATGTTTTTTTATTTTAACTTCCTGTAATAAACTTTCAGTAGCTCTTTTAGCAGTTTCAATCTCTTTAAGCCGATGAAGTTTCTCTCCCAATAAATTTACAATGTAAACCGACTCTAATTTATTTTCGCCATTTCTATTGCATCTTCCTGCTGCCTGAACAATACTATCCATTCCAGCCTGTAATCTAATAACACAGTTAAAAGAAATATCCACACCAGCCTCAATTACTTGAGTTGCAACGCAAACTATTTGTTTAGGATCTGGTAAACTCAAATCAATTTTCATTGACTCTACTATCATTTTTCTATGCTTTGTACACATCGAAGCAGATAGATGATACATTGGAATCACACCGTTTACTTCAGCCTGTAAACTCTCAAATAACTCTTTAGCCTCTCGTTTTGTATTGCATACAACTAGAAGGCTTTTTTTCCTCCTTATTATTTCTAAAGCAAAATCAGATAACTCTTCCATGCTCATAGAACCCTTGTCAACTAATTCCACACGTTCAAAAACCTTTAAAGTTTCAAAGGGCAACGTAATCAAGTCACTAACCTCGCTTAATAATTTGTGCTCAGCATTTTCAAAGGAAGGCTGTGTAGCAGAACACAAAATAACAGTTACATGACATTTTTTCACAAGGAAATTTATCGTTAAATTAAACAGCGTGAGCATTGTATTTGGCAAAGACTGCACCTCATCAAAAACAATTACACTATTACACAGAGATGCAAAACGTCTGACTGAACTGGTTTTTCCTAAAAACATAGTATTTAGAAGTTGCACTAATGTTGTTATCACAATAGGATTATCCCAGGACTGTATAAGCAGCTCTCTCTTATTTAATTCCTCGACATCACTGTTTTCATCATCAATGACATTAGAATGATGCTCTAAAAGAATACTATCATCCTGTACTGCTTTTCTTATTTCCTGTGCATTTTGTTCAATGATGGACAGTAAAGGCATGACAAAAAACATTCTTTTTTTATGATATTTTTTTGCGTGTTCCAAGGCATAACGCAATGAACTTAAAGTTTTGCCACCACCAGTCGGAACATTTAACCTGTATACTCCTTCAGGTTTTTGCGCGGCAACAGCACATGCAGCAGAAATCGCCTTACGTGCTAAATCTATATCCCGTTCTGTCTTAAAATTTTCAATATAAGAATTAAAATTCGCTAAAATCCTACTCCAATCTAAGTCTAACTGCTTAGTTACCTCATTTTTTTCAAATTCCATAGTATCTTTTCTATCAGCATCTATAACTGCCGATGTTAGTAAACGACACACCAATGAATAATAAAACGGAATTTCAGGTTCTTTATAATTCTCTGTGCTATCTATACTAACTATTATATCAGCAAGATTTTTTATTTCATCTGTTGCCTCCAGAAGCAATTTTTCAATTTCATCCTCACTGGCACATTCATTATAGAAGTTTTCTATAGCCTCCTCAGAATCAATGTTTTCTTTTTCTAATCTGTAAGCAAAGGCACTTTCATCCTTATCTTTTATACAGTCAAATAAGCCGTGATGTGCTCCGATTGCATAAGCTATCAATTCAATAGTTAAATCTTGGAAGTCATTTGCACCAACATATTTAGCATGTTTAGCTAAAATCAGCTTTACACCTGCAAAAGTATGATTAACAGAACCACGCTTAACTTCTTTTTCATTGATAACTGCATCTTCAATATACTGCACAAATCTTAGTGTATGTTTACCAACATCATGTAATAAACCTGCAAGATAAGCAGTCTTTTCCAACCCTACTGCCTTTAATGCTTCACTAGCATATTTTGCTGTATTACGGCAATGCTCAGCAACAGATTGAAATGAATAAGTTACTTTACCATCACAAGATATTTCTTTTCTTATATGCGCCGGATACATACTGAACACCTCACTTTTTGCTTTCAATTATGTTTTAATGTTAAAAGAATCAATTGTCAAGGATTATTATTTCTGCTAAGCACGCAAAATTACCTTGTCTTCTGAAGATTGTTATTGTACAATGAAAGAGTCATATACTTTCGGTATATGTGGATTGAAAAAATTATATTTTTATGTATGTAAATAGAGATACTAAAATGTATCTCTATTTTACATTTCTGCTAATTTATCTTTAGTGTATCACACTACAAAGACAGTTTTTGTCTATATTGAAAAAGTCACTTGCTACCTTGAAAAAAATTTAGGAATTTGCACAAAAGTCCAGTCTATTAATTTTTTTTAAATTACAGACTGGACTTTTCTGATTCCACAAGGAATACCTATATTGTATATTCTTTTATTATAAAAATTCTCCCCCCTACCTCACACGTATACGCCTGCCTTCGCCGTTCGCCAGAAAAATTTCGCCCAGATGCAATCTGCCGTCCACAATCTTAAAGACATCGCTCTCAAACGTACCCACCTTGGTTTCAATCTCTACATTACTGAAAGCCAGCTCACCGCTCTGATCGCTGAAGCTGCCGCGCAGGCTCAAAAACGGCACCAGCATATATGTTCCCTTGCCCGTAGAAAAGCTGCCGTATACCAAATTATTGCCCTTAGGCCCCTCATTGCGGAACTTAATCTTCAAGGCTACGCTCGTATTAATCTTCCTGCTTTTGGCAGCCAGCGAAGCCATCAGGTTCTTGCCGTCAACATCAATTTTGTAATAGCGATTATCAAAATGATACAAGCCTATCGCATCAAAGGTACCGCCGAAAATGCTGCCTGTTACATCCTGAAAGGTTATCAGCGCATTTTCATAATGATAGGTACCGTTGATATTCGTAAAATACAAATCGTTCAGATGCAGCTCCTTCAGCGCCAGCGCACCATCAATCACAGGTTTTTTCAGGCTGCCGGTCATCTGCCCCGTCACCGTCATCGCATCCTTAACATTTTTCATGCCCAAAGAATCGGGAATAACATCATACAGGCAGATATTGATATTCACCTTCTGCTCCCCCTTCAGGTCACAGGTGCCGTCAATATTCAGTCCCTTGCCTGCGATACTGCCGCCGTAGCGTCCTGCAGCCAAGTGCAGCTCCAGCCTTTGATGCTCATGTATCTGCGCCGTGCCGTCCACGTCATTCAAAATAAAGTGACGCTTTTTATATTCCGCCGACAGCACCGTATCATGCAAAATCAGCTTAATATTCGGCAGCCTGCCCTTAATCTGCAGATGACGCTTTTCCATAGGCACCTCGTCCGGCAGGATACTTTCCTCCGCCGTCTTTTTATTCTGCAGGATATCCAGGCGCATTTTATCATCAAAGCCCAAATGAATATAAGCACCGCTCAGCTCCACCTCCTGCACCGTGTCAATGCCTGCTATACGCAGGATGATGTCCTTAGGCTTGATTTTAATGCGTCCCTCCGGTACATCCACCAAGCGTTCATGCTCCGGCGAATCCCAGGTCAGGTTTTTAAAATACACGTTGCCCCAGATATCGGCACGCAGCTCCTCGGCCGTCACGCTTCCTGCCAGCACCTGCTGCTTTGCCATATAATAGTTAAAAAGCTCCGCCGCATGACGGCTGGCACGCTGCGCCAAAAAGAAATAAACAGCGCCGCCCACCGCCAGCAGGCAGACTACTATCATTGCCAAATGAGTTTTAGATAATCTGCGTATTGCCTGCAACATATAATCACCACTTTCGCTTATAAAACTTCCTAAGCTCAGTATAGCACCACGCCGAACTGCCCGCAACTAATAGCAAAGGCACAGCAGACCTGTCACCAGCATCTGCTATGCCCTTTGATATATGCATATTAAATTGTTACTTCAGGCAGTACGTTCCGTCGGCAGCCTCCGCAACAGCGGCGGCAAAAAATGCCTGCGCCAGCTCCGCCAGATACGCCGTATCCTTAACGCCTGCCATCTCGTAGGCGGAATGCATCGCCAGCTGCGCCAAACCGATATCCACCGATTTAATCGCTACCTGAGCAGTAGAGATATTGCCTAAGGTTGAACCGCCTGCCATATCCGAGCGGTTATAGAAAAGCTGCAGCGGCACGTTCGCCTTTTTAGCCAGCAGCTGCACCAGCGCGCCGGATACCGCATCCGTAGTATATTTTTGGTTAGCGCTGTATTTGACAACCACGCCCTCATTAGGATAGGTCTTGTTCGTCAGGTCATTTTTATCCGTATGATTAGGATGCACAGCATGCGCATTGTCCGCCGAAAGCATCAGGCTGTTGGCCAAAGACACAAGATAATCCTCCTCGTCCCTGCCCAGTGCCATGTTGATGCGCTGCAGCGCATCCTTTAAGAAGGTCGCCGCCGCGCCCTGCTTCGTGCCGCTGCCAACCTCCTCGTTATCCAGCATGCAGAACACCGGCACACTTGCGCCTGCTTCTGCCGCCAAAAAGCCCTGCAATCCGGCAAACACGCACTGCAAATCATCCAGCCTGCCGCCGGCAACATATTCCTGCTCCAGACCCACGGTAGTCGCAGGCATTCTGTTATAAAGGAAAAGCTCCGTATCCACAATCTGCTCCGGCACAACGCCGCAGGCCTCCGCCAACAGCTTCTGCAGGCCGTCCTTAGTTGCAGCACTGCCGATAAGCGGCAGCATATCCGTCTGCGCGTTCAGCTTAACGCCATCGTTGGCGTCCCTGTTCATGTGGATTGCCAGATTCGGAATCATCATCAGATCCTGCTCAACATTAACAAGACGCGCTTCCAAGCGGCCGTCAACGTTGCACAGCACGCGTCCTGCAACGGAAAGCGGCCTGTCCAGCCAGGTGTTCAGCAGCATACCGCCATACTTTTCCACATTCAGCTTCACATACTTTTTATCTACCATGATTTCCGCATTATTCTTCAGCTTGAAGGCCGGCGAATCGCAGTGGCAGGCGTAAACCTGAAAGCCCAGGTAATCCTTTTGCGGAATCACAAAGGCCAGCAGCGCCGAACCGTTACGGCTGACATAATATTTGCCGCCTTCCTGCAGCTGCCATCTGCTGTTTTCCTGCAGCTCGGCAAAGCCATGTGCCGCCAGCTCCTCTTTAATATTTTTCACCGCGAAAAAGCTGTTGGGAGTTTTATCCAAAAAAGCGCACAGCTTCGCATTCAGCTCCGTATAAGCCATTTCCATTTCTATCTTTCACCTCTTGCAAAAATTTTTGATATATTACTCTGCAAAGCGCTCACGCAGCAGCTTTATTTCCGCAGCGTAGCCCGGCAGCTCGTTCGGCGTTTCCAAGTAAAACGGCAGTGTGCGCAGCGCCGGATGGTTAATCACCGCCGTCAGCGCCTCCAAGCCGATGTTGCCTGCGCCAATGCACGCATGACGATCCTTATGACTGCCGCAAATATTCAGACTGTCGTTCAGATGCACAGCCTTCAAGCGCTCCAAGCCGATAATTTTATCGAACTGCGCCAGTACGCCGTCCAAATCGCTTACGATATCATAACCGCCGTCAAAAATATGACAGGTATCAAGGCAGACGCCCATCTTTTCGTTAAGCTGCACCTTGCTCAAAATCGCTGCCAGCTCCTCAAAGCTGCGGCCAACCTCCGTTCCCTTGCCTGCCATCGTTTCCAGCAGAACCGTGGTGTGCAAATCCTCGTGCAGCACACTGTTGAGCAGCGCCGCTATTTTTTCTATGCCAACCTCAGCTCCCTGCTTCACATGGCTGCCGGGATGAAAATTATACATATTCCCCGGCACATATTCCAGCATCGCCAAATCGCCCTCCATCACCATCTGCGCAAACTCCAGCAGCTTTTCGTCTGCTGCGCAGGGGTTCATCGTATACGGTGCGTGTGCCAGAATGGGCGCAAAATTGTGCTCCTGCATCAACGCATTCAACGCCGCCGCGTCCTCGGGCTTAACAGCCTTCGCCTTGCCTCCGCGCGGATTGCGCGTAAAAAACTGAAACGTATCGGCACCGATCGACAGCGCCGTCTTTCCCATCGCCAGAAAGCCCTTCGATGAGGATAAATGACAACCTATATGTAACACTTGCTCAATCTCCTTTGCTATTTTTCCACCAGCTGATAGCTTTCCGCCAACAGCTCCTGCACCAGCGCAATGTCTGCATCCTTTTGCAGCATTACCGTCAGCCAATGCTTTTTGTTCATATGATACGCAGGATAAAAATGCTGCCTGTCCACCAGCTGCTCAATCTTTGCCGGCGGCAGCTTAATATTTAAAACATCAACCTTCCCCGCCTTCGCTAGGCCCAGGCTTTTATAGAGAATCGTCATAAACAAAGCGTACCATTTATTTCTCTGCGCCGTCTTAAAGGTAAAATTCTCCGGTGTTTCCGGCCACGGAGCGTCGGGAACAGTGCCGAAGCGCTGCGAGCAGTAATCCATCAGCTGCAGCTTAACATTGCTTTTAATCAGGCACTGCATCTTTATTTCTTCCAGCAGAGCCTCCACCCTCTCGCGCACGCTCATAACGTAACCGCTGATGTTGTCAGCTACGTTAAAGGGCAGGTACTCCTCATCCGTATCGCGTTCCAAAACATTTACGGATAAGGCCTTGCCTGCAAGCGTAACGACAGCGTAAAACTCTGTTTCCGGCAACACCTTGCGCAGTGTCAGCCCTGCGCCCTCCCGCACAAAGCCGTAGGCCAGCGCTTTTTTTATATCAACATAATATTGCTCTAAAATCGGATAAAGCATTTCCGTTCTCTCCTGCAAATAAAATTATATGCACCACCGGTATAATCGCCTAAGCAATCAGAACTCCTGCACAACCTCAAAGCGGTACTTTTGCTTAATCGCAGGATATTTTTCGCGGTCCACCTCGCTCATAAACATAGCGTAAGGACGGGCGCAAATCTTGAACGGAGCATACAGCGCCTGATACACCACCAGCTTTTCGCCGGTCTCCGTGTGCTCGGCAAAAGCCAGTATTTTATATAAGTATTCCGTCGTAGGATTTTCGACAGTTTCTCTTTTAAAATGGCGCACAATGTCGCCCATATGCATTTCTCTAGTCATAATATTAACCTCCGTATTTTGTTTATATAATTATACTACAAAATACAGCTTATATGCCACGTGCTTCCGAGGTTAATAATTCTTCTAAATGTGTTTTCCAACACAAGCGGTTCAAGATAAACTAAAATCAGCATATATAACATTTAACCGCAAATCTTTACCTTAGCCAAAGCCTCCTGAAACTTATCGCCCAGGGAATCTTATAACTAAATTATATATGATACTATGGACAGAAACTGTCATTGCTTTCATAAGAAAAGCTATAGAATAAAAATTTTGCATCACCTATGCTTAACTTCATCCTAAAAACAAAAAAGAGGATAACGTAGCGCGAAAGTACATTATCCTCGTGCTGTTATAGGTAACTAACAGCCACACATCAAACAGCCTGCAAACAAAAACAGAGAATAGTGCTGTTATACACTATCCTCTGCTTTTTATTCCACCAATCAACTGTCACGATTGGACTAATTCTGGTGGAGATGAGGGGAGTCGAACCCCTGTCCGAAAATATTGCCATACAACTTTCTCCGAGCGCAGACGTCATACTTTGTTTCGCGCTGCGATTGCCTGACGACGGGCCTTCACATTGCTATCCTAAAGAGTTTCCCTTAAAGCCTATAGGAATCAGCCTTAAGGTATCCCACTATTGACTGTCATTCCTCACCCGCGGGAAGAGGCTCAGAGACAGTTAGCAGATTAAGCTGCTAAAGCGTATTCTTGTTCAGCGTTTATATTTAAACGTGCCCACCGATTATCGTGCAGATGGAACCACGGCTCGCTTATCATACCGCACCTACCCCCGTCGAAACCAGTACATCCCCAAATTGGAATATATCGGTGAAAGAGCCGATACGCTACAATGATATTTTACTATGCTTTAGTCAAAAAGTCAAATGACTGTGCATGAAGAATTTGTGAATTCACCCGTCTATCAGCGATTCCTGTCCTTCAGCGCGCGCTCCATCTCACGCTTCGCGTCGCGCTTGGCCATGTCCTGACGCTTATCGTACAGCTTCTTGCCGACTGCCAGCGCCAGTTCCATCTTCACCAGACCATGCTTAAAGTACAGCTTGAGCGGTACCAGCGCATAGCCCTTTTCCTTCACCTTGCCGATGAGCTTGTTAATCTCCGCACGGTGCAGCAAAAGGCGGCGGCTGCGCAGCGGATCATGGTTAAAGATGTTGCCATGGTCGTAGGGGCTGATATGCAGATTATACACAAAGACCTCCGCCTGACGTGTTACCTGCGCATAGCTGTCCTTCATATTCGCCTTGCCCGCACGCAGGGACTTTACCTCCGTACCGGTCAGCGCAATTCCTGCCTCAAAGGTTTCGTAAATGGTAAAGTCATGGCGTGCCTTACGATTTTCTGCTATAATTTTAATCTTTTGTTCTGCCATAATTATCTGCTTTTCCTATTCTTTTTTCTGCTCTTTTTGCCGGATTTGCTGCCACCCTTGGCGCTGCTCTTCGGCGCAGGCTTGCCGTGCTTGGCGCTGCGGCGTCCTGCCTCTTTATTCTTCGCACCCTTGTGCTTTTTCTTCTGCGTTTCCGCACTCAGAGCGATGCTCTGCGTGCTGCGTCCGCTGCTCGGCTTCTGCTTCATCAGCAGCTGCTGGCGGATGTGCTCACGCACGCCTGCGTTCTCACCTGCCATGATGAAGTCGATGCTTACATCGCTGATATTTACCTGCAGCACCTCAATGCGCACCTTATCACCCAGGCGATAGGTGTGACCGCTGTGCGTGCCGACAAGGGCATAACGATCTTCGTAATATTCGTAGTAATCATCCATCAGGCTGGAAATATGCACCAGGCCCTCAACACCGTTCTCCAGCTCGACGAACATACCGAAAGCCGTCACGCCGGAAATAACGCCGTCAAATTCTTCGCCGATATGGTCTGCCATATATTCGCACATTTTGAGGTCAACGGTTGCACGCTCCGCATCCGCTGCCGCACGCTCGCGAATAGAGGAATGATCGGCAATAACGTCCAGCTTATCGCCCAGCTTTTCAGCGTCTGCTTCCTTCAGTGTGGGCTTTGTCATCCAGGCGCGCAGCAGGCGATGCACGATAAGGTCTGGATAACGGCGAATCGGCGAGGTAAAGTGCGTATAGTACTTCGCCGCCAAGCCAAAGTGGCCGATGTTATCCGTCTGGTAAACTGCCTGCTTCATGGAGCGCAGCGCTACCGTAGTTACCAGGCGTTCTTCCGGACGGCCGGCGATTTTCTTCACGGCCTGCTGAATATCCTTCGGCTCCGTTTCTTCCTTGAGAATAAACTTAATATTAAAGTTTGCCAACAGCTTGGCGAACTCCTGCATCTTTTCCTCGCTTGGAATATCATGCACGCGGTAGATAAACGGCCAGTGCTGGTTAAACATATGCTGTGCAACTGTTTCGTTAGCTGCCAGCATGAACTCCTCGATAATCGATTCCGCATTACCGTGGATGCGCTGCACAATCTCAATCGGGTGCAGCTTTTCGTCCAGAATAACCTTCTGCTCCGGCAAATCAAAGTCCACAGCACCGCGACGCGCACGCTTGTCATGCAAAATCTGGCGCAGAATATCCATACGCGCAATCATCGGCAAAATGTCCTCATACTTGTCGCACATTTCCTTGTCGCCTGCCAAAATTGCACGCACAATGTTGTAGCTCAAACGGTGACGGACATTGATAACCGCCGGGAAAATCTCGTAGCTGAGCACCTTGCCCATTTTGTCGATATGCATCTCACAGGCCATGGAAAGACGGTCCTCGCCAGCATTCAGGCTGCAGATACCGTTCGACAGACGCTCCGGCAGCATCGGCAGCACGCGGTCGACAAGATAAACGCTTGTGCCGCGCTCTCTTGCTTCCTTATCCAGCACGCTGTCTTCCGTAACATAATAGCTGACATCCGCAATATAAACGCCAAGCAGGTATTCGTTATCGTTAATCTGCTCTACGTAAACAGCATCGTCCAAGTCCTTGGCATCCTCGCCGTCAACAGTTACGACAGTGCGCTCACGGAGGTCACGGCGGCCTGCCAGCTCGCTCTTTTTAATAGACTTCGGCACCTTGCGCGAAGCCTCCAGCACTTCATCAGGAAAGGTCAGCGGCAAATCATTCTGCTTGATAATCGACAGAATCTCCAGGCCTACGTCGCCGATGTTGCCCAAAACCTCAGTAACCTTGCCCTCGGCCTTGCGGTGCTCCTGCGGCCATTCGGTAATTTCTACTACTACCTTCTGACCGTCCTTCGCACCGTTAAAATGCTTGCGCATAACATATACATCCTGACCTATGCGCTTATCGTCAGGCGTTACAAAGGCGAAATCACCGGTCTGGTGAAATACGCCTACCACCTTATTATTAGCATGCGTGATGATACGCAGGATTTCGCCCTCAGGCTTTTTGCCCTGCGCCGCATTATTCACACGCGCCAGCACACGGTCATTGTTCATCGCACCATGCAAAGCACGCGGCGGAATGAACACGTCCGGTCTGTCGCCCTTGTTATCCGGAATGACAAAGCCGAAGCCCTTGCTCGTCAGCTGAAAACGTCCGGCAACCAGGCCCATTTTCTCCGGCAGGCCGTATGTTTCAAAGCGTGTTTTGATAATCTCGCCGTTCTGCTCCAGCGCCAGCAGCTCGTCCCAAAACTTGTTGGGATTTACGTCATGCCCCAGCGCATCCACCAGCTCCTCCGAGGTCATCGGCGCATAGCTTTCTTCACGCATAAAGTTTAATATTTTTTCACGTACATCCTTCATCTGCATAAGTTTACCTCTATTCTTCTTCACCCTCGCCTGCGGCGAGCTTACGCGACGGTTGCGGCGTTTCATCCACAATCATCATCTTCGACAGACATTCCGCCAACAGCGTACCGTCTTTCTTGCAGATAGTTCCCTGCATTTCCACCATGCGTCCCTTGCGCTTCAGCTCTCGCCCGGTGCAGACAACCTCTTCGCCAATCACCAGTGGCTGGCGGTAGCGGATTTCAATCTTCGCCGTATAGGAAGGCTTCCCCTCCTTGGCAAAAAGATAATTGCCCGTCACCTCATCCAGCAGTACGGCGACCAAACCGCCATGCATACGTCCGGGATAGCTTTGGTGCTCCCGGCGCGGCGTAAAATACGCTGTACATTTGTCGTCGTCAATCTCGAAACGCATATGCAACCCGCTGGGATTATCCTTGCCACAAGCAAAGCACCAACTGTATTCGTTATTATTCAACAGTGACTTATCCATATTTCTTCGTTTCCCCTTCAATATCCTTTTATTCCGCAAAAAAATCGGCGATTGCCTTAAAAACTGCCTCATGCTCGCGGTCCAGTGTCAGAATGTGCCCGCTGTGCTCAAACCAGACTAATCTTCTGCTGACAGCTGCGGCTAATTTATTATAGATGTATTCGGCACTGCGCGGCTGTACGGTGTGCTCTGTTTTCGACTGCAAAACCAGGCAGGGGATTTGTATTTCTGCCAGCAGCTTATTTTTACATTCGTTAAGCAGCTTAAAAAGGCTCACCAGCGGCTTCGTCGGCATTTTGGCATATGAAATGCAATACTTCTGCAGCTTCTGATAATTCTTCTTGTGCTTAGGCAAGTAGTGGATGAAAAAGCGCAAGAACGCCAACAGCGGCGCACGCTTATCCTGCACAAAAATAGGTGCCGAAATAAAGGCAGCCTTCTGCACCGGCAGCTTTGCTGCCAGCTTGATAGCCAGCAGTCCGCCCATGGAAAGACCTGCCACATAAACGCTGTCAAAACGCGCCAGCAGCTCCAGACATTCCGCTTCGGCAGCAGCATACCAATCCGTCGCGGTGGTTGCCTCCAGGTCCTTGATGCTCGTGCCGTGGCCGGGGAGGCGCACACAGCTCACAGTGTAGCCAAGCGCATGCAGGTAATTGCCCAGCGGTCGCATTTCCGACGGCGCGCCGGTGTAACCATGCAAGAGCAAAACTGCCTTATTATTCTTTCCTTCCAGCAGAAATGATTCTGCACCTTCAATTATCTGCACAAGCTTCACCTCAAAATTATTCTATACTAATTTATATTATATCATAAAAAAAGCATACTGATTACAGCATGCTTTGATTTTGCAAGAACTTCATATATTACGATGTAGAAAAATGCGTTTTTTGCGAACTACATACATTGCAATGTATGTAATTGGTGTTTTGAAGATGTTTTATACATTGCAATGTAGCAAAAAGAGGACGGTGCGCACCGTCCTCTCTCTTTTACCTATCTTAAAAACCTGAGGCATTATCGAACCCACCCTCTTGAGAGAATTGCATGATTAAATGTGCCGTTGATTCAATAATTTCCTGATACTTATCTATTTCTTCTTGTGAAAAACCAAATATATCTTCCCACTTATAATCTGGTAAATAACACGTAGCATGATGAAAGCAATCCTTGGCATCGGGCTTTTCAATGTAAACTTTTACAGTTCCATCACTGCGCATCTCAGAATGTACAATTTCTGTATTATCGTCTAAGGTTAAAAACGGATACATCAAAGTAATCCCCTCCTTTTAGTCTAAAGGTACACAAAAGTGTATCAAAAAGCAAGAGAGCTATTCTTTTATCACTGTAAAAAGGTAATATTACCAGCAAAAACAATTATCTCCTGCTTTTTATTTGACTCTTTCGCTGTAGCGTCCATGATTATATCTCCCACATACCTGAGTTTTGCTACCATCACTACCAATTACACAAATACTCTGCGTTTCCCTATCATATGTAAAAATAGGCACATCCATAGCACGCTTCTTTTCTAAAGCAATTTTTACGGCACAATTAGCACGTTTTACAACCTGCTCGTCAGAAATATATTTTTGTTGACTCATAAGACACCAACCTTTCTAAACACACTATCCTACTTACATAGTACTGTATTTCAGCAAAAAAATCAAAAGCTATCTTGCGCATGCAAAAAGAGGACGGTGCGCACCGTCCTCTCTCTTTAATAAAATTATTCATGCTTTCACTGTAACTTACTCCATTAGACATCAGTTTTTCATCTTGAAAATCACGGAAATACTCATCTCGTATGTAATAAAAATGACCAGTTAGCATCTTACACCTCGAAAAAAAGACTTCACTCAATACGAATGAAGTCTTTAACATTTGAACTTGACTATATTTTAGTTGCATGTCAAGCAGCAACAAACATTTGAACTTGACTATATTTTAGTTGCATGTCAAGCAGCAACAAACAGGACTATGCCTTTATTTATAGTATAAAGGTAAGTCTTTAATCTGTCAAGAAACATTTCTCCATCAAGCCACTGCAAAAAGAGGACGGTGCGCACCGTCCTCTCTTCATTTATGCATATGCGATTTTTGCTTTTCAGCGGATTTACGTGAAATCAGATTAGAAGCTGATTTGCAGACGGCTCCAAATTACCTGAGTATCGGTTTCGGTTTCTTTGCCTTCCAGATCATAGTAATCCAGCATGTAAACCATGTTCTTAGCCAGAGTATAGGAAGCACCTACGCCATAGCCCTTAAAGCCTTCATTCAGGTAATTGGACCAGTCGCCGGTTTTCATGGTGTGTGCTACGAAAGTACCAGCACCTTGATCATAGTATTTGCCCCACAGGCCCCAGGAACCAGCTTGTTTAGCTTTAGCGCCTTTGTAATCCAGACCAACTACAAAGCCGTCGGTATCAGCACCTTTAACCAAATTATCGCTTTCGATATCAGAGTTCAGGTAAGCAGCGTTCAAAGAAATATTTTTGTCGAATGCATATTTTGCAGTTACGTTCCAAACGTTGTTATCTTCGCCTTCTTTAACATTGGAGTTATTGCCGGTTGCTGCAAGAACACCTTTGTCATTTTTAGCATACTGAGAATCTTTGAATGCATCATAACCAGCGCTCAGAGCCAATTTACCAACATTACCAGCTAAAGAAGCACCATAGAAGTCATCAAAGCCGTAGTCGGTCGGTTGACCTGCATATGCAGTCAGCTTAACGTCTTTGCCATAGGAAGCAGAAACGAATTCAGCAGTATCATCATACAGATTGCCTTCAGCCAGTACGATAGGAGCTTTACCGGCTACAACTGCCAAACCGCCTACACGACCGGTAACATATGCTTGGTTGAATTTAGTAGTTTCATCGCCTGCATCATTTTTGAAGTTTTGGTCATTTTGAATACGAGCGGTATAGGTCCAGTCATCATTGATAGCACCGTTTACAAACAGACGGGTACGCAGACGATTCAAAGCAACAGAGCCTTTGGTTTTTTTCAAATCGCCATCACGGCCAGCATATTCATAACGGATTTGGCCGGTAATTTTTACGTTGTCAGCTTTTTTCTCCAGAGCAGCTACGCGAACGCCCAGGTTATCCAGCTCATCAGCGAATTCAGCAGCCAGTTTGTCAACGTTAGCGCCTTTAGCCATTGCTTTAGCAACGATTTGAGCCATTTCATAAC
>OFSC01000662.1_pt1 | contig 26987 bp, 30 predicted proteins | sample 1543201 | NCBI WGS metagenome assembly OFSC01 (sample SAMN04209228, study PRJEB22552) | human gut metagenome | biome: gut; material: feces | host: Homo sapiens | place: USA: Oklahoma
CCTGAATGGTGTCGGTATCGTTTCTTTTATGATGCAGCCGTTTTCCTGTATTCAGGTATAGAGAGAAACGACACAAAGAACTTTAGGGGAAAGAAATAGTAACGCTGTCTTTATCACTAAAATTATATATATCAATATTATATATACATATATTATTTGATTGACATCAACTTACGCCAAGTAACATTCAATTTATCTTGCATAATTACATAGTCTGCCATTTTCTTTTCTACCTCATTAAGAACCTCTTGATTAACTTCTTCCTTATGAATATTTACATACCTAGCCAACTGATTTATATTATTTCCTATACGTTTCATTTCCAAACAAATTTCATCCATCGAACGAATAAATTCTTTAGGGTCAATAAGACCAACTCCTTTCCTAAAGACTCTCTGTCTAAAATAATCTGACATACATTTGCTAGATTTAGAAGCTTTAGTTAGTTCTTCATATTCTAAATTCGTTAAGCGAACTTTCACTATTCTATCTCTTTTATTTGCTTTCATACTATGATACTAAATAATATATGCCCCCAAGTTGCGAGGGGGCTAAACTCCTGATTTATCAGGCAAGATTTGGTTTTTGTGGACACAAAAACACATCTTGCTATTAATTTCTACAAACGCAAGTATATAAATTCCTAAACACCCTGCCAAACAAAAGGGAAAAGAATACTATAAGATTATTTTTGGGTATCATAATAATGTTCTTTTTTCGTCCATGTCCGGGAGAACCGGGAAAAGTACGGTATCAAATTCCTTTCCGGCTTTTCTCCAGTGCAGGCAGAAAAGGTATCAATTAGATGCAATCCTTTTGCTGATGGGCGATAGTTCCTGAATGGTGTCGGTATCGTTTCTTTTATGATGCAGCCGTTTTCCTGTATTCAGATATAGAGAGAAACGACACAAAGAACTTTAGGGAAAAGAAGATTCTTCGTGTTGCTCTTTCTGGAAGTGGAGTATATTAATCATATATTATATGTTTATAGGTTTATATATTATATATTATATATTATTTATATATAGTGTTTTCTCTTTGTTCTTTTTCCCTATAGTTTTATGGTATCAATTTTTTGTGGTCGGATTTCGCAAATAATTATGGCAAAAACATCCAAATTTTCAAAGTTGTAAATTTACAAAAATATCCATAATAATACATTTTTTAACACGCAGGAAAAATTCTCCAATCTTATCGCTGCGCTGGCTTTTGCTTTGCTTTCACAAACATTCAAAAACTCGTTTTTCATGAATCCGGAGGTCTGGGAGCCACATTCTGGCTAAAATTTTATGACTTGTTTTTAAGCATTACTTGTTATATGCTTATCAACTTTTGAAAAACATGTTTTAACAATCTGATAAACAATAAATTACAAGCAATAACAAGAATCTAACTACGACTTTTTGAATACTAACTACGACTTTTCGAATACTATTTCAAAGTTTAACTACGACTTTTTGAATACTAATCACACAATCTACGACTTTTATTTGTTAAAGTCGTTTTTAATACTTATATTTGCGCAAAACACTGATAATTATGGCAATAGTAAACAAAGACCTTATCCAAAGTTATATTATGACTACTGCAAAATATGACTTTAATGTGTACGAAAAGCGTATCATTTATCGTCTTGTAGAAATGGCTCAAGGAGAGCTGCAAGGTATAAAATTCGCTGATAACTGTCAGAAGATAGAGCATGATCTTTTCAGTTGCGTAAATATAACCATGCCTATCGCCTGCCTGCTTAATGGAGAGGACGACAAGAATTATGCGAGAGTAAAAGAAGCCCTACAGTCGCTTCAGCGAAAGATCTTTGAGTATGAAGATGATGAAATCTGGCAAAGTATCTCTATCATAGCCTTGCCTTATATACGGAAGCGTTCTTCAGTCTTGTCCTTTCAGGTACACCCACGTGTATGGGACTGCATACTTGATTTCTCAAAGGGCTTCAGGAAATACGAACTAAAAGCAGCCATGAGCTTTAAGAGTCAGTTTTCAATGCGCTTTTATGAGTTACTGAGCAACCAGAAAACTCCTCTGATATACTCTATAGAACAGCTAAAGGAAATGTTTTGTGTGGCAGATAAGTATGAGCGAATAAATGATTTCATGCGCAAAGTAGTAGAAGCAGCAAAAAAAGAACTTGATGAAGTCAGCCCATATACCTTTGAGTACACACCACTCAAAACAGGACGAAAGATAACGGCCATAAAGTTTTATCCGGTATATCAACCGGAACACCGTGACAGTGATTTGGAAAAACATGACCTTCAAAAACAGACAGCTTTAAGCTGGTCGTTAGCTCCGGAAATAAGAAGTTATCTTAAAAACTCGATTGAGTTTTCAGATAAAGAGATTAAGAATAATCTGGATCTGTTTATATCAGCACAAACCTTACTTCCGGATTTCCTTAATGAACTTGCCATTCTAAAAGGGAAATCAAGGGAAAAGAAGAACCCAAAAGGTTATATAATCAATGCTATCAAGGGAAAAATTAAAGACAGAAAGAAACTTTGATTATGTTACACAATCAAAAAAACAATGATATGAAAGAAGGAGATTTGAAAGAAGGAGATTTGATATTGGTATCTGCTGAAGCCACAGGCTTAGGAAAGCCAATGGAAGCCGTTATAGACAAGATTGAAACATTCATGAGACAAACCCTTGTAACGGTCACTTACACGCAACCAAACGCCTTATCCGGCTTTGGAGGGTGCTTTGTGGATTCTCATATCACTTTAAGCGAAGAAAAGGCCAAGTAACCTGAATATATTTCAGGAATATTCAGTATATTTACAGCATATTTAATTAAAAAGAAGCATAAAACCAGCATATTAAGTATATTATAAGCATATTTATATCAATTGATTAAGATATGACAGATAAAGTAACCATACAACCCAAAAGCAAGCCGGAAAAGACTACAATCTCGATAAGCGGAGAAACTTCTGAACGGCTGGAGATATACTGCCGGGCAAACGGCATATTACGGAAAGAGTTCGTTTCTCTCGCCCTGGAATACTTTGAACGCACAGGATTCGACCTGAAGAGTAACGCATTTGATTACTCCCCATTGGAAAAGATCATCGGAGAATTGAATGAAGTTAAAGCGACCATGCAGACAAGCAATGAGGGAACAGAAGCGATTTGCCAACTACTACAGGCAGTCCGGGAACAGACCGCAAAACAGCTTCCAGCTCCAGAACTTATCGCAATGGCTGCTGAAGAAAAAGTACGTGCTGAAATGAAAGCTGAAGAACAGGCAAAAGAGTTCCAGGTTCTTCAGGAAGAAAACGACCGACTGCGTAACGAAATCAAAGTTCTTCAGGAGTATAAGGAAAAGGCACACCGGGAATTGTGCCGGATACGTGATGAACAGAAAACGATAGGGAAAATAAAAGTAAATACAGAACTAAAATAAAATGACATTTATGAAGAAAATATTTATTTCGATTATAGTATCATTAATAACTTCCATATCCGTAGCCCAAAGTAGTTATCGTGGTTTTGTTAATACCGCTTATTCTTTTGGCAGCGGTGAATATGGTTTTAATCAATGGCATATCAATACGGTTCATGGCGTAGTTATCTTTCATAATAGACTTTTCATTGGAGGTGGTATAGGGTTGGGTATTTCAACAGAAAGCGACAGACTTAAAACCTACAGTCTACCTGTTTTTGCAGATGTACGTTATACTCTTTCTAACTTAAAGGTTAAGCCATACATAGACATGAAAATCGGATACTCTGAACTTTTTGATGAAGAACATGATGGAGGAGGTGATAATAGTGGAGGGCTTTATATTTTCCCCTCTGCCGGTGTATCACTGCCTGTCGCGAGAAAGACTTCAATTCATGTTGGTGTAGGATATACGTATAACCGGGCAAAATATGAATTCTCATATATTCCGGGAACTGGTTCCTTGGGAAGGGACAGTAAAAGATTTAATGCTGGTGGATTGACTTTATCCGTTGGGTTTTCATTTTAAAACCAATACTTAAGTTAGTCTAATACCCCTGTATCAAAATACAGGGGACAAACATCCCTAACGCAAGCGGTAAGTATATCTTAATGCTGGAATACAAGGAAAAGGCACACCGAGAACTGTGCCGGGTACGGGATGAGCAAAAAACTTTCGGAAAAATAAAAGTAAATACAGATTTATGAATAAAGAAATGAGCTTGGATGTTGCGCTCGACATTATCGGGACACTCCGCATGATGAAGATAGATGAAATATCAGAAGAGAAGGATGAAAACAGAAAAAAAATACTGCAAAAAGAACTTTCTGTTCTCAACACAGAAGAAAAAATAGCAAATGGATTGTTGCAGTTTGAAGTTTCTGAAAATGTGCGCTTATCAGTCATGGATAAGATACAAAACTATTACGCACCCAAATTGAAAGCATACTATGCAACGCTATGAGATAGGGACAAAAAAAACAACTTTTCAAACATGATAAATTCAATAGTTATGGAAACTAATCAAACATATCAAAATGAACTTGGTTCGGCTATGCTCCCATTTGTTATGAGAGAATTGGTTGATACAGTCATGAAAAGAAAAACGCTACCTTTAGAAGATGCGTTATACTATATATATTCTTCCAATTTGTACAAGGCATTATTGGACGAGAATACAAAACTGTGGTATTCAAGTACATTATCACTTTATGAAGCATTAGAAAAAGAAAAAACAGAACAGAAGAAAGTACAAAAGGACAATCCAAAGATACTGCTTTTTCAAATGTTTTGTGCTGAAAATTATAGGGAAACTAAAAATATAAGTGCTAAAGAAACTCTTTTGCTGTTTTCCAATCATGGCGTTTTTGAATTTCTATATGAAAATTTTGAAATGCTGCACACACAAGATACAGAGTATATATTAGATACTATAATAACTTATATCAATAAAAAGGCATGAAACTATATCACGGCTCAACAGTTACCGTCAAATCCCCTAATATACAGAAAGGGCGTAAAGCTACTGACTTTGGGAAAGGATTCTATACGACAACTAATTTTGAACAGGCTAAGAAGTGGGCAATACTCAAAAGGAATCGGGAACATGGTAAAAAAGCTGTCGTTTCAGTTTATGAAGTCCCCGATAATATTCTTGATAGAGAGTTTTCAGTCCTTCGATTTGATGGGGCTACAAAAGAGTGGCTGGAGTTTGTAGTTAATAACCGCAGAGGAAAAGGAAAAAACAGCTATGATTTAATAATGGGACCCGTTGCCAATGACCAGTTATATGCAACAATCCGGCTTTATGAACAAGGTGTTGTTACGGCTGATGCAGCGATTGAAATGCTAAAGACCCATAAGCTTTTTAACCAACTTTCATTTCATACAGTGAAAGTTATTCCATTATTAAAATTCACAGAATCTATTGAAGTATAAACCATAAAACTATACATAATCTATGAATAAAGAAATGAGCTTGGATGTTGCGCTCGACATTATCGGGACACTCCGCATGATGAAGATAGATGAAATATCAGAAGAGAAGGATGAAAACAGAAAAAAAATACTGCAAAAAGAACTTTCTGTTCTCAACACAGAAGAAAAAATAGCAAATGGATTGTTGCAGTTTGAAGTTTCTGAAAATGTGCGCTTATCAGTCATGGATAAGATACAAAACTATTACGCACCTAAATTGAAAGCATATTATGCAACGCTATGAAGTAGAAGCCATCTTTGAACAAAAAAAAGATGGCTTATTTGAGGACATCAATATATCATCACAAAAGCCTATTGCTATAATCTTAGGTGGACAACCAGCTTGCGGAAAAAGCACTCTTATAAATGTTGCAAAGAAAGACCATCCTAACTTAGATTTTCTCACTGTTAATGGTGACCTTTACAGACAGTTTCACCCCAATAAGGAACTAATAAAAGACCCTATTAAATACCCCATTGAAACCCAGATTTTTTCTAGCGTTTTTACAGAAAAACTAATAGAAGAAGCCATTAAACGGAAATGCAATATTATTATAGAAGGAACTATGAGAAATCCAGATGTACCTTTAAAGACAGCACAAAAATTTAAAGATGCAGGGTTCACTGTTGAAGCATATATTATTGCAGCTCCCAAGGAGTTTACCCAACTGGGACTTTACAATAGGTATCAAGAAGAAGTACTAAGTAAAGGACAAGGAAGATTAGCCGACATTGATTCACATAACAAAGCCATAAATGGACTAATGAAATCCGCAAACCAATTATACAGTGACAAGGCTGTAGATAAGATTTCTATCCACACCTACTTAGCGAAAGAAAGAATTAAAGATTTTAACCTAGTAAATGGTGAATGGAGTTGTAAAAGTATGCCATCTATTTTTATAGATGAAAGTCGTGCAAAACAGATGAAGAATAAAGAAATACTTAAGACTAACATTCAAACAGGAAAAGAACTTATTGAATCCGTCACGAATCCTGAAGTAAAAAAAGGAATGAAAGAAGCTCTGTCACAACTTCAATCTTCATTAGAAAAAGTTCAAAGACAAGAAAAAGGATTAAAAAAAGGTTTTTTCTGATTCAAATAAAAAGAGAGGACTGGTTTTTCCAATCCTCCCTTTCTATTTATTTATTTGCGTCTTAACTCATTATCTATTTGCTGTGAAATTTGTCCTTTAACGGTTCTGATTACCTCATTAATATAATCAAGAATTGGCTTGGGGTCTATAGTCTTATCTTTGTATTCCATTTGAAAATGTAAGTGTTCTCCTGTGCTGCGCCCGGTACTTCCACTAATGCCTATTGGTTGCCCAGCTTCAACAGCTTGTTTCGCATTTACAAGCACACTGTATAAATGCCCATAGATAGAAGTAAAATCACCATGACGCACTTCTACATAATTGCCCAACCCTTTATTTTTTCCTGTTTTTACAACCATTCCCGGCATTATCGAATAAACATAGTCGTTGTTACCTTTAAGGTCTATCCCTCTATGATTTGCTATTTTTCCAGTAAATGGGTCTTTTCTTTTACCATAATGGGAAGTTATCACCATTGAATCAATGGGCAAAGATAAATACCTTCTTTGCTTCCAGTATGCAAGCCGTTCTGTAGTCAAAGCATCATTGACGACAACAGCCTTTTCTTTTTCTTCTATCAATTTATTTTCTGTCGTTGCTAATACTGGTTCTGCTTTAGGAATATCCTTTTTCTGTAATACCGTATTAAACTGACAGTAGCCATTCACTGAAAAAAACAATGAATAAGCAAAAAACATGATAATTTTATTCTTCATATTGATATTTTTATTACTTTTGAGCAAAAATATACATTACATGGATAAAAATCAAGCTATTTTTAATGAAAATGATATTCCATATAAAGAATTAGAACTAATAGGAATATCAAAAAAGCAGATATGGTCTTTGGATAAGGCAAATATCACAGCTCTATTATCTGGAAAGAGAACCAGTTTACTAGACCTTTCTTTTCACGATAACAATGGAGAAGAAATAAGTATGAAAGGAAAAATAAGTTTGTACTGGAAAGACAGTAACAATGCTGGCGTTAAAATTCATCCAGTCAGACCAGAAATAATGAATGATATAAATCTTAAGCCAAAGGAGTTAGAACGACTTCAAGATAACGAAATAATAACAAAAACTATTAACAATGAAAAATATCTTGTACAATTAGACCCTGAAACAAACGAATTGCTTAAAACAAAAATCAAAAGCATTTCAATACCTTCAAACATAAAAGGTGTTGAGCTGGATAAGCAACAAAAGGAAACTCTAAAATCAGGTAAGGAATTGATTTTAAACGTTGACAAAGAAAAAATTGCCATAAGATTAGATTTAAATAATCCAAGAGGAATAAAATTCCTAGACTTCGAGCAGCAACAGAAAATAGCTTATGACCGGCATAACCCACAAATTATAGGAACTATTCATACTGATAAAAACAGAAATGAATATATAGAATACATGAAAGGACAAAAGCCGTCACTTGGAAATGAATCTCAATCTAAAGTAGAACATAAATTCAAATTATAAAATGGAAGAAAAGAAAAGTTTTGAAGCCCTGCAATATAGTTATGAAAATGCCGGACAATTCCGAGCCATAGCAGCAGTTCTTGGATATTCAGAAGAATATCGAAATGGTGATATTATCTTTTCCAAAGGTAATGAAACATATACTTATCCACTGAATACACTTAAACTTGGCAATTTAGGAGATAATAGAGAATCCTTGTTAGAGCAATCTAAAGAAAGAATAATCAGTTTCTTTGATAAAGAACAAGCTAGCAATAATTTCCAAGAATATAGCCAATATTTACGAGAAAACCACAATGTTGCAATTATAAAATGGGATGATATAAAACAAGGTGCTAATAAGAATGAAGGATATAAAGACGGATTTACAGTCATTGACCTTGAAAATAAAATTGCATATAAAGGAGAAGACCTTTATCGATATGCTTATGAACAAAACCAAACCCTAGATGGTAAAGGTTCATATGTTGATATAGATTGGAACAAGTTTAATGAAGTAGGAGTTAAACCGGAAAATTTAAGCCCCGAAGATATTGCAAATATCAGAAATGGGAAAAAAACTGGTATGCTAAATTTTTCCATTGAAGATACTCCTGATAATAGAACACTTCTAGACAATGAAAAAGTGTCTTATAAAACAGAAAATGGGAAACTCCATTTTGAAGGGAAAGCAACAACTCTTAAATATATAACAGCCGAGAATACACCTGAAAATAAATCTAAATTAAAAGCCAACGAAATTGATTTCAAAGAAGAAGGTAAACGCATCAAAATTGATGGTATCAATGCTAGAAAACTAGCAATCGCAGCTATTACTGTAGTTTACCCAATCGCTGGGATTGCTATCTTACTCATTCCTAAACGACAAGAAATAAAAAATGATTTATCCTTTACTAAGGATGAAATAAAAGCCCTAAAAGCTGATAATGTCGTAGTAAAGACTAATTCAAAAGGAGAAAGAACATTGCACCAACGTGACAAAGATACTAATGAGATTGTATCAATAAAAGCAAAAGACATTCATATTCCCCAAAAACTTGGAGGAGTAGAGCTAACTCCTATGCAGCAAGAAAATCTCAAAAATGGAAAAGAAATTACCATTGTAAACGAGGAACTAAACAAAGCTGCAAAAGTAAAACTAGATTTGAATGCCAGAAATGGATTATCAATCAAAGATGCAAATACTATAGAAATTAAAGCGACTGAAAATAAAGAACAAACAATAGGGAAAGAAAGACATATATCTGATAAAGAAAGATTAGAGTTTGTAGCCCAAAAAGGAGCTAAAGGGATTGATGAAATTTTTAAAGATAAACCCACCGAAATGGCTGCCTTTTTAGAGAAACATAAACTTTCTAAGGATTATGCTTCTTACAAGGAAGTAGAAAAAACATATTCCAGCTCTAGGGAAGCTACTAAACAAACTGTCGGAGAACAAATATCTACCCAGATAGATAAAATAGATAGTTCTATTAAAGCAACAGCGAAGCAAGAAGCATCTATTCTCGGATATGGTAGAACCTACGGAAAAAATAATGATACTCCAACAATGAAACTATAATATTATGCTAACATTTGACGATTATAAGGCTAAAATATCCATCATTCAAATACTTGAAGATTTAGGATATAAACAAGACATTAGCAAAGGAAAGGTTTCGCCTGTTTTTAAACTAACAGACGGAGCAGGTAACAAGTTGGATGAAATCATCATCAAGAATCCTCATAGTGTACAAGAACACTACTATGATAGGAATTATAAAGGTGGAGATTTAATTCAGTTCATCAAAAATCATATTAACGACTTCCCACAATTCCAACATCAAAATACATTTGTGCGAATTAATATGATTTTAGGACATTACGCAAATGAGCCTTATAGTCCTAAATATGAAGCATTCAAAGTTGTAAAAACAGAAAACAAATCTTTTGACAGAGATAGGTATAAAGAATTTCCTACTACACTCGCTGATTTAAGATTTCTCACAAATGAAAGAAATATAAATCATCAAGTCGTAGAGAAGTTTCTCCCATTTATCACAAGGGTTAAAGACTTACAAGGAAACGGCAATTATTATAATATAGGTTTTCCCTATATTAATCCAACAGATAAAGACAACAAAGTAACAAATTACGAATTAAGAAACTATGGATTCAAAGGAATGGCTGCCGGAGGAGATAAAAGTAACTCGCTTTGGATTGCTGATTTTTGCCCACACCCCCAAATGGCAAAACATATATACTTTGCAGAATCCGCTTTAGATGCTATGAGCTTCTATCAGCTCAATGCTAACAAAATCAAATTAGAAGAAAGTGTTTTTTGTAGTGTAGGAGGGTACATTTCAGTTAATCAAATAAAAAACACTTTATTGCGATACCCACAAGCTAAAGTACATACCTGTTTTGATAATGATTTAAACGGTAATTTGTATGACATTAAAGTGTCTGGAATCATTAGTAATACAGAAGTGACAATAAAAGAAAATAAAGATGATGTGCTGTTTAAAACTAAGGGTAGAGAATTCACTATTAACAAAAATGACGTTTCACTAGAAAGTTTTAGGGAAAAAAGCAAAATAATAGCTCCTATGATTTCTCATAAAGCAGAAAAAGCAAAAGATTTCAATGAAATTCTAATGAAACAACATGAACAAAAAAAAAGTATTAAGTTATGAATGATGGAACAAACATAGCTTCTGATGATATTATATTAAAGCCTAAATTCCGATATTGGTTAATGAAGAATTTCCTTTTAATCACATTAGCGATTTTCGTGTTCATTTTTAGTAAATATATAAGAGAACATGAATTATTAAAATTTATCAGTGGAACGATATTAGTATTGTTGATATTTATAATTTTCTACAGATATATTTCAATGTTACTTTGTACAAAATGGATTATAACTAGAGAGCAAATAAAAATATATCAAGGAGTGCTTTCAAAAAGGATTAACTACATAGAATTATATCGGGTATATGATTATGAAGAAAAGCAAAGTTTTATCCAGTCTTTAATAAACAACACCAATATCTACATTTATTCTGGCGATAAATCAACACCAGAACTACTGATGAATGGTCTTAAAGCTAATAGTGACATAATTCAAACTATCAGAAATAGAGTAGAAGAACAAAAAAAGAAAAAAGGAATATATGAATTTACAAACAGATAATGATATGAAAAGAGTGCTTTTATTTTTTTCCCTAATGTTACTGTTGGGCAACATAAAAGGACTAGCACAATCTATTGTCATTGACCCGGCAATGATTGGAACATTGGTTTATTCCCATCAGGCGCAACAAGGTGTACTGAAAGATATACAAAGTGAGGAAACAAAAATCCGTAACTTTCAAATTTTAATTCAACAAAAAATGAGTCAAATTCAATCCTTACAGGAAAAGACATACAACTATCTTTCTACAGTTAATGCAGTTGTGAAAAATGGAAAGGATATTATTTATGCTTCAACCTTAGCTAGAGACATAGCTAAGTATCAATCCGAAGCAGCTAAATATGCAGTTGGAGACCCCAAATTATTAACCATAATTGCAAAAACAGAGTATGAACTTATCAGTCGAAGTGTAGATTTAATGATATACATAAACAATATAGCATTGCAAGGCGGTGAAAAAAATCTTATGGATAATAAGCAAAGGATAGATTTATGTATTCATGTGGTCAATGAACTTAGACGGATGCGAGGACTTGCATACGCTGTATGCCGACAAATGAAATCCGCTAAAAGAGCTGGAGTACTAAAAACACTTGTACCCGGACAATTTAAATATGTAAATAGTGGGAAACAAAAAGTAGATAATATTTTAAACGGCATTAAATGGATTAGTAAAGGAGGATATTAAATGGATAATGATACAATCAAAGATTTAGGCTTATGCCCTATTTGCCAGAAAGGACACATAATGAAAGGTAGTTTAGGATATTCCTGTAATTACTTCAAAAACATGAATGACAAATGTACATTTAATATTTATCATTCATATTGGGGAAAAGAGATTACAGAAGAAATAGCCAGGCAATTAATAACAACAGGGAAAACAGATATATTTCATGACTTCCATAATAAAAAAGGAGTTCCTTTTTCTGCATATCTGACTATCGAAAATGGAATCGTTATTCCTTCTTTCGTAAATGAAGTATTAGAAACTCCGTGTCCTGTGTGTGGTAGAGAAATTGAAATTTTACTAAATGGATATGCTTGTAAAGGGTATTCGCAAAAGGACAAGGACAACAACAGAGTTTGTAACCTCTATATACCCAAAACTATTGCACAAAGAGAAATACCATTGGAAGCAGCAGAAATACTTGCCAAAGGTAAAAAAACACCGTTTATGACTGGATTTAAATCAAGAGAAGGAAATGATTTTTCTTCACGGCTGGTTCTAACAGAGAACTTAGATATTTCTTTTGATAATACATTGTGTAAGTGTCCTAAGTGTGGAGGAAACTTATATATAAACAAAAAAGCCTATAATTGTTCCAACTATAGAAATGAAAACATAAAATGTGATTTTGTCATTTGGCGTGAAATGTCAGGACGTTCTATAACTCCCGAAGAAGCAATAGAACTTTGCGAGAAAAAAGAAACACCTGTGTTAACTGGATTTCGTGATAAAAACGGGCAACCGATGGAAAGAAAGCTTGTACTGAACGATGATTTTAAAATAAAACTAATATGAAAATAAAATTTATAATTTATAGCCATTTTTTTAAAGAGAGAGGAATGAGCGTAAAGGGTGATTGGAATTTTCCGCATCTTCCAAGGATAGGCGAAGAAATTTCACCTCACATTATAATGTTTCAGAATGAATTTACCTATCAAAATTTATTAGAATATCTAACAAATGAAGCCAAAAATGATTTTAATAAATTCAATGATAATGAGAGTGATTTGGAAGGAAATTTTAAAGCATGGGTATATGATGTTATCTGTGAGGTCAATATTGTTGAATCAATACATTATAGACCAGATACAGAAGACTATACCCAAATTATTCCTGAAATTTGTTTAAGTGATTTAAGTAATTAAATATTATTGATATGCAAATGAATAAGACTGATTTAATCAAAATGGTTGCTGAAAAGGCAAATAAACCAACAAAAGAAGTAGCAGAAATAATTGATAGTTTTTTTAAAGAATTATCTCAAAATCTAAGAGAAAAAGATGTTTCTATAAAAGATTTTGGTACTTTCAAGAAGATTATTCAGCCAGCTCGGATAGCTAGAAATCCGGCAACTGGAGAACCTGTAGAAGTTCCAGAAAAGGAAGTTGTTAAATTTAAGCCTTCCAAAAATATACTAAACATGAAATGGCTATGATAGAAATAAACATCCATATTCCTATAGATGGTGTGAACAATATTTCTATACCAATCCAATTACCTGTAGTTCCAAGGGTTGGAGAAAAGATTTATCTATCTAACAAACAAGTTGATAATTTGATAAGTCTATTAGAAGAACAATATTACCACAATCCACAAACAGAAGAATGGAAAGAATCAATAAGACGGTTCACCAATATTGAGGAAGTAGCATATAATGCTGCAAATGGAACGATACACATTGAATTATCAACTATTTAAAAGAAACAATATGAAAAAGTATTTATCATTAGCAATGATTGGTTTAAGCCTTATGTTGTCTGGATGCAGTAAAGACGATAACAACGACCCTGATACTCCACCTACAGGAGATATAGGAAAAGTGCGTTATGAAGCTACCGTAAGCGACCCAGAAAACTTCAAGCTTCTAATACATTATACAGTAGGAGTAGATATTTCTTCCGAAGCTCCCGAAGAAGCTGCCAAAGAAATTATTGTAGAAAGTCCATTTACATTTGAGCAAGAAGCCAAACAAGGAACATATTTATGGCTATCTGCCTACCCTGTACCTAAAGATGAAGAAAACCTTGAAAATTTACAGCTACCTAAGACAGTAGAAGTAAAAATTTTTATTGATGATAAGCTGCATAAGTCTAACAGTGGTGAAAATTATGCAATGGTTCAACATATATTCGGACAGGAAAATTACCAGTAGTAGAATTGATACCTTTTCTGCCAGTACTGGAGAGAAGCCGGGAAGGAATTTGATACCGTACTTTTCCCGGCTCTCCCGGACATGGACGAAAAAAGAACATTATTATGATACCAAAAAATAAAAACCAATACCACTCTCACTACATAAAAGAGTGGTATTTTCATTTGAATTAAAGATGAAAGACCAAAAAAGATTATTACACAAGTGCCTATTAGAAGACATTCCAGCTTTTGTAATATGCGGAACAGATATTTGTTCCGTCCAAGCGATGGAAGCATATTACCAGATAGCAGTAGAAAAAGGTTGCAATAGCAATTTTTTAGAAGACTTGAAATTAGCTATAGAAGATTTCAAGGCTTTTCAATGTGAGGAACCAAATCTTGTTAAAATACCCGATTAAATCATGGAAGAAAGCAAAGAATTACAAAAACTATATGGATTCATGCAAGCATTCATTTATATAACTGTTTGCATAGAGATTCTACTATTTGTTCATTTTCCCTTTAGTGAACAAATTATGCCCTTATTATCAAAAATGGCAAAAATTCCTATCTATTCTAATATTCTTTATAGTAAACTATTTACATTCTTTATTATAATGGTTACTTGCATTGGAACACGTTCAAAAAAGGATTTAGAATTAGACCCGACTAAACAAATCATTTTTCCTTTAATCTTTGGTTTCATAATGTTCTTTGGAAGTATATGCTTTCTTCTCTTTAAAGAAAAAGGAGAAACTAGTTTAGAATGGTATAATATAGCTTACATTATACTATCGATAATTGGAGCTACATTAATAAATTCAGCTCTGGATAACATTTCCAAACGTATTAAATCAAACTTTATGAAAGATAGATTTAATATAGAGAATGAAAGCTTTGAACAATCTAAAGACAAGGTAGAAACAGAATACTCTGTCAATATTCCGATGAAGTTTTTCTACAATAGAAAGTGGCATAATGGATGGCTGAATATATGTAACTGTTTTCGTGGAACTTTTGTAATAGGAACGCCCGGAAGTGGTAAATCTTTTTCTGTTATAAATTCTTTTATAAGACAACATTCAGCTAAAGGATTTGCAGAAGTTGTTTACGACTTCAAATTTCCTGAACTTGCTAAGATTGCATATTATAATTATCAGAAGAACAAGCAATTAGGGAAAATACCAAGTAATTTCAAGTTCAATGTCATTAATTTTTCTGATATTGAATATAGTAGAAGAATAAATCCATTGAAACGAGAATATATAGAAATCCTAGCAGATGCAACAGAAACGGCAGAAGCATTATATGAGAGTTTACAAAAGGGTGATAAGGGAAGTGGAGGTAATAGCGATTTTTTTAAAACATCAGCAGTAAACTTGTTAGCAGCTTCTATTTATTTTTGGTCTAGATATGAGAATGGCAAATATTCAGATTTACCGCATGTACTGGCTTTTCTTAATCAAGAATATGATGTATTATTTAAAGTCCTTTTTTCCGAACCTGAATTAAAATCACTAGTTTCCCCATTTGAAGCTGCATATAAATCAGGAGCAGTGGACCAATTAGAAGGACAGATGGCAAGTCTAAAAGTACAGTTATCAAGACTGGCAACTAAAGAATCTTTTTGGGTATTTAGTGGCAATGATTTCAATTTAAAAGTATCAGATAAAAAAGACCCTAGTTATCTCATCATTGCAAATAATCCTAAAACACAAAGCATGAATAGTGCTTTAAATGCACTTATCATTAACCGATTAACTAGACTTGTCAATACAAAAGGTAACTATCCTACTTCAATCATAGTAGATGAATGTCCCACATTATATTTTTATCAACTTGCAACACTACTTTCTACTGCACGTAGCAATAAGGTTTCAATTTGTTTGGGATTACAGGAACTACCGCAATTAGAAGAACAATACGGCAAAGCTACCGCAAAAACTATAACTTCTATTATAGGTAACACTTTATCCGGGCAAGCTAAAGCTCCTGAAACTTTAGATTGGCTACAAAAACTATTTGGAAAAGTTAAGCAAGTAAAAGAAGGTGTTACCATCAGAAGAAACGAAACAACAATTAATATGAATGAACAAATGGATTTTGTTATCCCGGCATCCAAAATTTCTTCATTACAGGCTGGTACATTAGTAGGGCAAGTTGCATTAGATTTCGGACAAGAAGATAATTTTCCAACAGCAATGTACCATTGCAAAACCAATTTAGATTTAAAAAAAATTAAGAAAGAAGAAGAAGCCTACAAAGAACTGCCAAAAGTATATAACTTTGGGACAGCAGATAATAGAGAGAAATTACTGCAAAAAAACTTTAAAAGAATATACGACGAAGTAGAAACAGTAATAGAACAATATGTATAACATAACATTACCAATTTTAGGCACAAGGTTAAAGCAAATCCGAGAGCATATAGGATATTCCCAAGCTCAATTAGCAGAACAGCTAAACTGTAAACAAAATGCGATTTCAAATCTTGAACTAGGAAAAGGGGGCAGCCTAAAACTTTTATTTCAAGTGCTGAATTTTTATTCTAACTATGTTTTTATAGATTTAATATTTAGTGAAAAGTTCTATCTGATTTCTAATACAGAAGAAGATGAAGCACAAAAAGCCAACTATAATTCTGTTATAATAGAAATTATTAGACAATCAGAAAAAAACTATGAAGATGCTATGTCAAACGCTAAAAAAGAACTAGAAACTAATCTTCAAAAAGCCATCAATTTATTACAGCCCTAATAAAATAAAAGAGAGTATTTTATACTCTCTTTTATTTTCCAATATTACTTTAAAGAATTGATACCAGCCCTTTTCAAGTTCTGGCGCTGATGGGCGTATATAGCATGATAAAATGATACCGAATTATCGTCCCTGGTACACCCTGAAGAACTCCTTTTTGATACCAAATACAAAAAGCTGCCAGAAGCCGAACACAAAAAATTGATACCATAAAACTATAGGGAAAAAGAAGAAGGACAAAATGCCATATTATATATAAATAATATGAATATGTGATTAATATCCTTCACTCCCCGAAACCCAGAAAGAGCAACACGAGAATCTTCTTTTCCCTATGTCCATTTCATAAAAATGATACCAGTATAATAACAAATACTTATAATATGAAAAGAGAGCATCCAAATACATACCTTTTAAAAATACAATCGAAATCAATCTATCCTATCTAATTCTATTATAGCTACTTTCTCTTTATCTGGACTTGCTTCATTTTGTATAAGAGTTATATGTTTTTGGGTATAGCTTTTAATAACCCAAGGAGCACCACCTAAATATAAAGCATTGCTATTAAATATGATATATTTTCCTTCTATTTTGTAAGTAATATCAATTTCATCGTAACTTTCCCAATTTACTTTCCCCGATTGAGTATCTATAAATTGCATACCTACTCCCATATTGGGAACTACCCAAGCATCACAACGACCTGTACCACGCCATGAGGTTTGATATAGTTTTTGGGGAGTAAGTTCTCCTATTTGTACCTCTGGATTTTTATCATCACAACTTGTAAAACTTATGTTTACTAAAAATAATGCCCAAAGCATTAATAAGCAAGATTGTTTAAAATAATGTACCATGTATTAAAATAGATTATATTAATATAAATACCAGACTTCAAAATTACAATCCTATAATTGTGTATAGATTTGCTAATGTTGCTATTGAAATCTGTTTTTCTACTAAATTAGAAGCCCATGAACTAAGACCATATACTTCCAGCAAACTCTCATCTCTTTCATCTGCAAAAAATGAAAAACAGAGTTTGGTAGTTGGGTCGTATAAATATTCCATATTAGTTGCCTCATGATAGTACTTACAGAAACCTTTTTCATTGAAGTTCTCCAAAACCATACATAGCGGAGAACGCATTTGAGGATTAATACGCTTTCTAGTATTATAACTTATCTGAATATCAGAGCTGAAATACCTTGATATTTCTGCCGATATAATTTGGGCTTTTTTGATAAAAACATTATCATCTTCATTTTGCCTTAATTCCGCATCCGTAGCATTACTTTTACTCAATACTATTTGGTCACCCTGTCTTGTTGTTAACACAGCAGCTACATCATATAAACTTTCTCCCGAAGCAGATGTCTTTGTCAATACTCTTGCAATCGTAATAGACGGAGTATAAAGTCTTGTAACAGGAAGAAGAATTTCCTTAGAAGTATCATCAAAACGTCTTTGAAAGTTTCTTTCCAGTACAAAATCCGACATTGGATATAATCCTTCTTCTATTAAATCAATCACTGTATGATTTTTTGAATCATTTAATGATTTTCTCCAAGATTGCAAGTTTATATTTATGTCTTTAAGTGCCATTGTAGTATTCACTACACCTGTTTCATCTTGAATACCACCCAATGTTTTTACACGTATAAATATATCTTGTCTTTTGTAAACTGTAGAATCAAAAGTACCATCCTTTCCATTAAATCCGAACGACCCATTAAGTGAATCACCTTTATATACAAGTGAAGCATTAATATTTTTCTCTAAGGATTTAGTTTTCTGTTCAACATTCGTATTTGAATCCGCATTACCCATATATTGCGCAAAAGCTCTTCCACCTGTATAATAACCAACAACAACAAAATCTCCATATGAATCAATGATAGATGATATAGGAGAGGTATATAAATTATTAATAAAAGACCTTCTTAAAAACTGCCTTGCAAACACTTTATTAGAACCATTGGAACTTAACAAGGTAAATTTGCCATGAGCAAACAATATATTCATTTCCCCATAAGCTTGTTCTTTTGATTCATTAATAAAAGTTCTAAATGTTTCGGTTGTCGTTTTCTTTTTCCCTATAGAAAAAAATCCTAGATTTAAAGAAAATCCACTTTTCACAGTTTTACTTATTGATGAAAAATGCGTATAATTATTAAAATCATAATAAGCAAACGATGACTGGTCGTTCCAGTTAGGATAATTTTCATCAATATATGATTCATCATATTCTTTTAGAGATTCAATATCAAGTATGGAATGCGTAAAGTTATCAAAATCACTTGGTATATAATTCCCCTTAAGCAATTTATAACCATAACCTAGATATTTATCAGTTCCCCCAATCATCTCACCACTTCTTGTCAACTCTTCATCAAAAGAAGGTTTTCCTGTAATAACATCTGGAAGAGATGGATTACGTTCTTGAAGAATCACATCATCACATGAATAATCAGTTTCAACCACTGTATTTTGCTGTGCGCATAAGTTCAAATCCTCTGAACAAGCTATAAACAATGGAGCTATAACAGATAAAATTATTATATATAATATTGATTTCATAATCTTTTCTTATTGCAGATTATTATTAGATAAACTTTTCATATATTCTTCTAAAGGAATTGTTACTATTTCGTCTGGTTTTGCCTTTGATGTAGTATTTATTATTCCATACCAAGAACCTTTAAATTTAACTTCTCTATCATTAGCCTCATTTCCATTACGATAAGTCATAGTAATAGTATAGTCAGCCTTTACACTATATTTCTTTAAATAAGTCGTTACTTTAATTAAAGATGGCTCATCAACTTCTACCGGAATAGTCACCGATAATGTTTTAGGTATCTCATACGTTGTGGAAGTATAAGGAGCTCTAGGCAAAAATATTGTTGAATCAGGCATTTCCCCACTACTAAAATTGCCAGGGGCAATAAATTGCCCAGCTATTATTGCAGGACGTAAAAACATTTGTTCTTCATTTGCCATTGGAATTTTCAAAGCTCCTTTTTCTGTATAACAAGAAGTGTCTTTTACATCTTTTTTTGCATAAATTGTAATATTTGATGGTCCAGCAACTGCTCCTGTCTGACCATTTGAATACACAACAACAGGGTCTAATTCCGTCACTACAGCTTTAGGTTCAAATGCTATTTCTTTTACTTTAAATTTATCCTGAAACTCTAATAGAAACTCTTGCTGTGGTTGCTTATTATATTTTGCATACCCTACCTGCCCATTACTCTTTACTTCTATAGAATAATTAAACACACTCCAAGGATTATTGGGGTCTGCCGTTCCTAAATATGTCTGATTTTCAATATTAAAATATCCTTTATATGTTGATGGTATAAGGTCCCAACTTCCAGAACTTATATCTTCCGAGTCCCAAACAAAAACAAGTTTATTGTTTGGGTCATTGTTATATTGACCACAAACCAATGGCTTATTATAAGACTTTGAATAAATCAAATATGGTATTCCACTACTAGGTGGCAAAATCTTTAAATAGAATTTTGAAGAACTATAAGCTGAAAGTATCAATTCTTTTCTCATTCCTTGAGTAGAAAGATAAGGCTGTCCAACCACTCCACCTCCTCTGACTTTCAACGCAAAAGGAAGCTCTCTAACAGCATACATATTTGATGAATAAAATTCATCTGTCTCAGGATAATAAGAATAAGATTTCGTTTCTGGCTTTTTTTTAAACTCATCTATATTAGAAAACAGACTCACAGAGTCAGCAACAGAGATAGCTCTTGACTGGATTGAACTTTCTGATGTTTCCGAAAAATCATATAAAAGTTCAGAACTTTTTTCACAAGAGACAAGACCAATAGTCATTGCTCCTACCAATAATTGACTTACGCCCCAAAAAGAATAGAATTTTTTTTTCATAAATATAGTTTTAAAATTATGTCCTTAGAAACAAATACGCAATAGAGTTCACGTAGATTTACTTTCTGACGCACGCGAATACGCCACATATACAAAAGGACGAAGAGAAAACAAATCCATGATGCCAAAAACTTTTAGGTAAATATATAAATAGCTCTTACAGCATATTACGTTAAGAGCTATTTATCCCAAAAAGTCAGTTATATTTTACTTAATTTCCCGAAAGACTTAGCCAAAGACGAACTGTTCTTTTAGCCTTATTCTGTTCTCCTTCTAGAATCTTTGCATCACCTTTCTTATAGCTTATTTTTAATTGAGAATCAGTCTGTATAGCATCATATAGAGGAAGCAAAAAGAAATTATCTTCATCTAAAAGTTTTTCCATTATTAACGGAATAATATTTTTACCCATCGCTTGCATTTCTTTAAACTGTGGTAATGTTGTATAAGCGAGAGTACTTGAACTATATTTAGTTTGTGGATTTATTGAAATTTCTTCGTTCCATGAATTAAACAAATCGTTAAACTTAGTCTTTACCTCACAATTAATATTTGCAGCTTTATCAATGACAGCTTGTTTTTCTGCATCAGAAAGTTCAATATCTTCTTGTGCTATCTGTTTTGCAAGTTCCTTTATCTCCGACATATCAGTCTTTGTTCTACTCTCGATAAAAGATACCAAAATTCTACCATACAAAGTGCCAGATAGCTCACTCCTTTTATGGGTAATACGCAAATAACGCCCAAGTTTTGACTCCCAAGTACCGCTACTATATACAACACTTCCATGAGTCATATCTATACTACTTGTTCCCCAACCATCAACAGTAGCATTGCTACCTTCTGTACTAGTCTGTTCATAATTACAAGACGAACCATATAAAGTTTTAGCATTTTTATACTGTTCTATAAAATCATTGTAAAAAGATTCTGGGTCAATCCATTTGTTAGTTATCCCCATAGAATAAGCAATACAATTATATGTACCTGTTGCTTCTCCTGTTACAGAAATATTATTTACATCTAAATTTGGGAAATCCTTTTTAAGATTATCCTTTTCCGCTTGTGTAGGAACCCTTCTCATAGAAGCAGCTCTAGTAGTAAGTTCGTTTGGATTGGCATTATCCTCCACAGAACCAATCTCTTCGTTTTGCTGACAAGCAATAAGACTAAAAGAGAAACCTAATAAAATTAAAATTTGTTTTCTCATAAAGCGAAATTTTTAAGTTAGTAATTATTCAGCAAATGCATTTGCATATCGCAAATATACAATATGAATTGTATATAATATAAGAATTATACTGTTTTTTTCACTGTTAATGCTTAAAAACATGATATATTTGCTATTTTTGCAATATACAATCTAAATTATACTAATATGGAAAAAACTTATCATTCATTAAAAGACTTTGAACTATCCTATGGGAAAAATGCTATTGAGAGAGCAAATGATTTCCAGCAGTACATTGAGCAACTAAATGATTTCGGATGTAAAAGCTATTGGATAACTTCACATACAGGTATCGGTTCAACAATGGCAATTGAAGGCTTCAACGAACCTGTTATTGCATTTATTTCTAATGATTATTTAGGTATGTCACAAAGAGAAGAAACTAAACAAGCAGGTATAGATGCTATAAAAAAATATGGAACAGGTGCTTGCGCTGCACAAGTAATAGGTGGTTATCTCGACATACACCAACAGCTAGAGAAAGAAATAGCTTCTTTTGTAGGACAAGAAGAAGCTATTTTATTTTCTTCCGGATTTGGAGCAAATGCCGGAATACTAAGAGCCTTATTGGGTCAAAATGATATTGCATTGATAGACCCTTATATCCACACAAGCGCAATGGCTGGACTAAAAGGAACAAATATAAAACGAATTGGGCATAACGACCTAGAATATTTGGAGAAGGTACTAAAAGAAGTCAAAGGGCAATATCAAACTAAACTTGTAATAATAGATGGTGTATATTCCCAAGATGGGGATTTGTCTTTACTCCCGGAAATTATTACTCTTTGCAAGACTTATGAAGCCATGCTGATGTTAGATGATGCACATGGAATAGGAGTAATGGGAGCCAATGGCAGAGGAACAGCTGAACATTATAACTGTTTAGGTCAAATTGATATTATTACTGGCACATTCAGCAAGTCATTTGGTTGCGTAGGGGGATTTGCAGCAGCTTCAAAGAAGATAATACAATACTTGAAATTTTATGCGGACAGTAATGTGTTTTCAGCAGCCCCTACCCCACAAGTCACAGCATCCATATTAAAAGCTTTAGAGATTATAAAAAAAGAGCCACAAATAAGAACCAAACTTTGGGAAAATACAAATTATCTTAGAAAACGGTTGAAAGAAGAAGGCTTCGACATAGGAAAATCTGTTTCCCCTATTTTTCCTATTATGATAAGAGATAATAAAAAGGTTTACGAAATTGCTAAAATGTTGCAAGAAAAAGGTATCTTTACAATTGGAATTGTATATCCAGCTGTAAGAACCAAAGAAGCAAGATTAAGGGTCAGCGTTCTTGCCACGCATAAACGTGAACAATTAGAATCTTTAGTCAATACTCTTAATGATATAAATAAGAACATAAAAATAAAATAATAATGAAAGAAAGGAGAAAGAGAAGAAGTACCAAAGACATAGAGGAAAGCATTATTAATGCGGCAACCCGTTTTATTGAAACTGAAGGATTTTCTAATCTAACAGTTACAAGTATTATGCGACAAGCTGAAATTGAGCCTGTACAATTCTATAACAGATATGATGATTTGAATAAGTTCATTGACGAGTATGTAAAAAAATACGACTATTGGTTTAGCGATATTGTAAAATCACAAAAACAATATAGTAACGATAAAGCACTATATATGAACATTCTTGTAGGCTTATTTCAATCTTTATCAGAGAATAAAATCATGCAAGAACTTCTAAAATGGGAACTAGCTAATAACAATGAAACTAGTCAACGTACCGCTCAACTACGGGAATTGCATACGTTACCTCTATGCCAAAAATTCTCAAACATATTCTCCAATACAGATATTGATATTGTGACTATATCTGCACTAATAATAGGGGGAATATATTATCTTATTTTGCATGATAAACTTTCAACTTTCAGTGGAATAGACTTAAAAAAAGAATCTGACAAACAAAAAGTTATTAAGGCTATAAGCAAATTGTCAGACATTTTATTTACGTTTATACCTTCTTCTATTACTAAAGAAAATATTGATATTATAATAAAAATGAGAGAAGATAATATTCCTGTAGAAAAAATAGCATATTATACAGGAATCCCTAAAGAAATTATTGTTTCTATCTAAAATATCCGTCCAATGAGGAAAAGCCCATTGGACGGGTCTAGCCTAACCTAAAATCTTTTGTTTCACAAAACGACCCTTTTTCTGTACTAAAGAAAACGGTTCTTTTTTTGCTTAATCAAAGAACTTATGTCATTACGGTGTTTAGTTAACCAATCTTCCAAAATAAACGAAACTAAAGATGAAATAGGTATTTTGGCTTTAGCTTTGAGCAAGCCAAACACCTCTTTTACATCTGTATCAACATATAGAACTTCCTTGCAATTATAATTTTTTCCTTTAATGTACTCTAATAAGTCCGTCAAATCCATATCACTAGAGCCATTAAAATTAAAAACTTCCGAAGAAGTTGTTTCCATTTCTACATGAGGTGGTTCTTTCTCCTCTTCAACTTCACATTTAGCTTCTTGAATAGGAGTTTCATTTATACTACTCCCATGCGATTCTTCACCTCTTATCATTTTAGCTATTTCCAGAACACTAGAAATGCCTTCATTTTGCTTTTTCCTTAATTTATCAGCCATGCGCAAATATATACAATAAATGAATAATTTTATAACAAATATCTATAAAATGAATATTTTATTTTATTGCTCCTTCTTGAATGATATAATCATAAGCATTCTTCACCTTATCAATACACTCATTACTAATTGCTAATGTATTTATACGTTCCATCGCAACAGAAGCTGGTATTTCATCTGTAACAAAACCAACTTGCTTAAGAATATCAACTACCTGTTCTTTCGTCTCATATCTTACCGCAGTTCTCATATTGTTAGGCAAAAAGAATATTTTAGCTTTTACATTTAAATACTGTAACACTTGGATAAAAAAGCCTGTACTATCCATTGTAAATTTATCGTATTTAAATGGGCATATTATTATATCCGCAGCTTTAAGAATAGTTCCCAAAGCATCATCATCAATCTTACCGGGCAAATCTATTAATAGATTTCCTTGCTCAACCTTAGTAAAATCACTAATAATTTTAGCAACATTAGATATATCGGTTTGTATAACCTCATATTTAGGTTCATTATCATAGGTCGCAATATCTTCTTTTCTTCTATCCGATAATGAACGCTGAAAATCTAAATCCAATACTAGAACTTCTTTTCCTTTTTCTACTAGATAGTTGGCAAATTGTATGCAATTAGTCGTTTTACCACAACCGCCTTTCTGATTTCCAAATAATATTATCATATCTTATTCTATTTATTAATTAATTTTGTTGCTGTCCTCTTTTCTTTTTCCTGTTAGGAGATTTATCTTGCTGTACATTTATATGCTGGCTAAGAATATCACAAATAGCATCAATCAGATTAAATCCCCTTGCCAGTTCTGAATCTTGTTCAACATTTATTCTTTCCATCTTATCAAGAGTAACTAGAGTAATCCTATCTTTACTATAGCCATCTTTTATAATATTGATTCCTAAATCATCAGTACTTATGATTACTTTATTCTTTTTATCTATTAGATAAACTAAATTATCATCTTCAACAAAAAGAATTCCTTTTTCTCTTAATGTAGAATGTAAATCTGAACTATGAGCCAAATAACTATTTATCATATCAGAATAGACAGTATTTTTTTTATCCATATGCTCTTGAATCAAAATATCATCTTTTTTCACATGATAAATTCTACTTAACAACTCGGCTTCTTTAACTGTAGCAACATTAAATTTATTTGCTTCATACACTCTGCTATTATATCTAAATTCTTTCAGCAGTTTTTTATCAAGAACCAATAAAGCCTTATCATCACCATTTATAAATATTGTGCCATTCATTGAAAACCTATAATCGTAATCTAACATTGATTTCTTGAAACTATCCATTGTATATTTTGTTCCATCTTTCAAAAGAAGATTAATTATACTATTACAATGTTCTACTTTTGCTTGTTTATTAGGCTCTACTAAAAGTTCCTTCAAATCCATAACTTCCCCACCTTTCAAAACTCTCTTATTTCTATAATCAATTAATGTATATCCATAAGGTTTAGTATGTCCTTTTCCTGTATGAAAGACTAAATTTATACCAAACTTATCTTTCATCAAAGTTTGAAGTTCTGTATAGGAAAGTCCTTGCTTATATTTAAATAAAAGAGCTGTTATCTGTTTTCTTCTTTCTTCATCAGGTGTATATTGTTTAGCTTTATCTTTTATCTGCTCTAATTGAATTGAAGCGTGCTTTTCACCACCCTTATACAAAATTAATAATCCATCCTTTTCTCTTAATTTCCATCCTGATTGTTCAAGTAACAACTTATATTGCTGCACTGTAGAAAAAGAAAACTCCATGTATTTTGAAATATCATCTTTAGCCTTCAAAGCTAAATCAACATTCATTATTTGATTTATGACTTTCTGTGAGCGCACAGCTTCCATATTATCTTTTACCTTCTGTCCGTTCTTCTGTACTCGTGTAGAAACAATATGTACATGATTATTTTCTGTATCAGAATGAAAATATATCATATAAGGATTATTTCCATAACCCATTTTATTTATATATTGCAAAGCTACATTTTTCAAATCATCTGCCGAATATTCACGCCCCTTACATGAAATCACTGCATGAAATTGTTTTGCCTTGACCGCTGGATTAGTCCTACAGACAGATTCCATATAAGCTATATAATCCGACTTCTTCAAATTATCTGGATTCATAGCAAAATTTTCTGCAACAAGAAGTTCACTCTTGCCTTCCTCATTCTTTCGCTCATTATAATCAATACCAGCGAAAGAAGTTGCCGCTTTTAAAACTACTACTACCATATTTATAACTTCACACCGCAAATATACAAACAAATATTCAATAAAAGAATATTTCAATATAATTTATTCATATAATAAATATACAAATATTATATATTCATATATTATTTATATATATAATATTTTTCCCTAAAGTTTT
>OFSC01000686.1_pt1 | contig 26366 bp, 41 predicted proteins | sample 1543201 | NCBI WGS metagenome assembly OFSC01 (sample SAMN04209228, study PRJEB22552) | human gut metagenome | biome: gut; material: feces | host: Homo sapiens | place: USA: Oklahoma
GAATCAACATCTGTACATTTAATTAGATACGCAATTTCACTACCAGATACAGAACCACGGGAACATCCATAGTGCATATTGTTTTCTAATAGCCAATTTTTATAATCTGAATCAAGTAACATAAAATCTATTGCATCATTATGTTTGTATGTTTCAAGTTCTTCTTTAATTCGTGGAATGTACTCTGTTTTATAATTTGGAAGTTTTGTAATTCCACGTTCTTTTGCGCCCTCTACAATTCTTTTTTTAAACTCTTTCTCTGCATTTTGATATAATCGAGGGTATTTATTACTATAGTCTAAATCATAAGACTCAACTATATCTGCAATTCTATTTGTTTCTTCTATTGCATCGAGATATACTGATTTCTCTAATCCATTTTGCAATGCAAATGCATCTACCATATCATCATATGATTTCCAAGACAAATCACACGCATCCTCGTCATGGAAATCTATTTTTTTAGATTTCTGCATGACACCTCTTCCCATCATATGATCTTTGTTTATCGCATGTACGTCACTTGTTGCAACAAGTCTTAAATCATATTTCTGTGAAATACGATATAAATATTGGTTATAATAAGTTTGCATATCAAAATTATGCGGTTGAATCTCTAACCAACATCTATGTTTATTCTTTATAAGAAATTTTAGAAATCTTTCTTGTACCACTTCTGTCCCTTTGCATAACATACCAGCAACACAAGCTGTGAGAACCAAAATATTATCTGATGTATTTTCAAGTTCTTCCAATGTAATTCGTGGATTATAATAAAAATGTCCATCATCTCTATTAAACGAATCTGATGACAATTTATTCAATTCTCTTACACCTTTTTGATTCTTAGCTAGTAAAATACAATGATAATTATCTCTTACTTTTATCCTATTCTCTTCAACAAAGCTGCCAATTTCTTCTTGCGCCTCTTGTGGATCACATCCAAGTAAAGATTCTTCTAACTCTGTTAATGCTTTTTCATATTCTTCTGTTTCCGGTTCTTGATATAATTCTTTAGTTACATAGAATTCTTCGCCATGAATATATTTTAACCCAGCCTTTTCACACGCCTGTTTCTTTGCAACATTGTGCAACACAACTCCATGTTCTGTAAATGCAATTGCTTTCATACCTTCTTCTTTAGCTTTATCTATATATGCTTGAAATGGTGTAATTGAATCAACCTCAAGACCACTATAAGGATTGGAATCCATACTATGTAAATGTAATACTGTAAAATTACTCAATCTCTCACCCCTACAAACTATTTACGAATGCCAATAAATCATCCTCTTCGTTATCAATTTCTTCTTCACTATCATCCTTTAGGAATAATTCCTTATTTTTTAAATACTGATCGTATGGTCTATGTAATTTTCTAGAGTATCCTGATAAAGTTGCTAATCTAAATTCATCTGCATCAGTTACTTCTTGCCAGAACACATTTTCATCCCCTGTATTTTTGTATTCCTCAGAATTACTATTAATTTCAGACACAGTATCAATAATATCTTTTTTTAAATTATTAATTTTCTCTGTTGTCAATGGGACTTGTACATAACAATCATGTATTTCAAATTTATCTCTTACTTCTTTTGGTAAACAGTCAATATTATTGTTTAATGTCATTTCATCAATATATTTCTCAATATCATCTTCATATCCGAATTCTTTCAGCCACATTTTTGCAGTGTTGACAAGCTTTTCTCCAATAACATTTCTTTCTATATATCTGTCTTTTGTTTTTCCATTTTTCTGTTCTATAGTAACAGTCACATATTTAAGGAAATTCCACTCACATACAATATCTTCTAACGGAATGTTTAAGGCTTGTCTAATTCCTTCAGCATAAATAACTAGCTGACCGCATTCAGCATCAATCTTTGCACCTTGATATCTTGTAGATGTTTTCCAATCTACAATATGTACTCTTTTTCTTTTTTCTCCGTTAATATCTATATATGGTTCAATGTAAAGCATATCTATATATCCTTGCATATAAACATCATCAGAAATTTTAATTGTAATAAAGTGTTCTACTTTATGTGGAAAATTAATCAGATTATGATTTTTAAAGAAATGTCGGATGCAATTTTCATATTTATTTGCTATTGCATCATTTTTATCAGAATCGCTTCTATTATATTTAAGCTCCGCACAATTCATTGCGAAAAGACTATCTTCATATAGCTCTGGCATATCTTCATATTTAATTTCACCAGTATATAATTGTTCTATAATATCATGAACATTACCGCCTGATACACAATATATACTATTTGTTCTATCTTCTTTTTCATGTAAAATGTATTTTAAAAAATATTCCCATTTATCTTGTTTATAACAATGATATCTACTCCATGACCATAACGTATCAATACCAAATTTATTACAAATCTCTGTTAATTCTTTTCCTGTTTTTCTTGCCAAATTTTCAATTTTCTCCTTTCTGATTCATCATATACGACACGATGTTTAAGCATAAAATTGTACACCTTATTAGGTTTATCAGCAGGACTATCCTTGCTTCCTTTTTCTAGTAAGTCCCATTTATCAAACATATAGCTTACTTTTCTAATCGGGTAAAATTTATCACATTCTTGTCTGACATGATTAATGTCTATTCCCTCATCAAAAGCAACAATTATTTCAACACCTAAACTTATTAATATTCGCACTTGTTCTTCTGTAAATTCACAATTACCAATTGCTCCAGTCGTTCCATCTTTTCTTGAATATCTCTTCAAGACCGATTTTTGCGCTTCAAAAACTACTACATATCCAGCTTCTTGTATAGTTTGATAATTTTCATTAAGCCCATATACATTCATTCCTTTAGGATATGTTTTTGATAATTTGAAGAATTTAGGAATGCCAAACATCTCATAATTTGGTACTGTAGTTCTCCCACTTATTCCTATATACTCATTATCGTCACCATCCCATTTTCGTTCCGGTATAACAATTCGCTTCTTATCGTATGAATATCCAATATTGAATCTTTTGCAAGCAAACGGAAGTACACCTTCTCTGACCCATCCGATATAAGGAAGATCTACATATTCTTTAAGGATTGAATCATCATATACAGGAATATCTTTATCAATTGTATATTTTCTTCTTTTTATTTTTTTAAAGATTGCTAATGGATCTTTTTTTGATATTTCTGATTTAGAATTGAATTGATACTTAAGACCTAAAATTTTATGGAGATATTTATTCGCTTTTCCAAATGATATTTTTTTGATAGTCATAATCAACGTAAAAATATCTCCATGTTTATTCTCTTCAGAACTTCTAATTGCGACAGACAATGTATCTTTCTTAACACATACCGCAGTTTTATTAGTTCCTTGCGGTAAAGCTGCTCTCCATTCAGTAGGATATTCTTTTATCCCATGACATTCTAATGCAAGCAAAATTTGTTCTATACAGTTATTCTCTACAATGTACTCTTTTAATTCATTCGCATTAATACACCCTCACCGCCTTTTATATTTTTACCAATCTTGTACGATATTACAAATGCCAAGATCTTTATTTGTATTTGTACTAAAGTCGAATTCACTAATAATTTGGAATGCATCGGTTTGACCAAACCTGTTTTTAGGAATAAAAGTAATCATATAATGTTTGTCTGGCTTTAATTTGAATGGAATCTTGCTTTTACCATTGATACCATCAAATCTATATCCAATAATCTCATGCCTTCCTCCTTCATATTCATCTTCAAAAGGTCTGCGAATCATAAGATTTACACTCATAACATCAACAATACTTTTACCAAGACCAATTTCATTATTAGTAAGATACCTCATTTTAATACTTGCTTTACCAAGCTGATATGTAACAAATAATCCAACATTTTTTGCGGTAGGTTTCACCACATCATAAAGTTTAACCATATCTCTAGTCATTGACTTATAGATTTCATCTGTTGTTGCATCAAAACTCTCTTTAAGAGTATCGAGTACAAAATACCTAACTCCAAGACTTGCGTATTTTTTTATTAATTTAATAACAATATTTACTGAATATCTTTCTAATGGAACGATTGTTATATTTTGATTTTCTTTCTTTTCTTCAATCCAATCTGCAACTTTTCTAAGTTGTGTCATTGTTTCTTCATTAAAATTACCGTCACGTAATTTATATTTAGGAAAATCAAATTTAAAGATATTATTTGCTACCCAAATAACCATCTCACGCTGTACCTTTGTCTGATCCTCTTCATTAATAAAAAATACAACCTTTTCATCGAATTTTAATATAGATGGAATAATATAGTTCATTACAGTAGTTGATTTGCCAACACCAGAGTTAGCACCAACTCCATAAATATTACCATCGCAATTAAAACCACATATTTCCTTATTGAGAATGTCACAATTATTTAACGGCAATCCTACACTCTTCCCGGAATTAAGCGCATCAATATATTTGTTAATGCCATCACATGCGTTATATGATTCAATGTCTCTTGCAGCATTTACAAAAATATGATTAATCATTGCTTCATTTTCTTCATAAATTTCATCCAATGACATATCACAAAACTCATTAATTCTGTTTGTTGTAGATAAAGTATATTTAATCATTTCAAGAACCGACTTCCATTTGTATAGTTCTTTAATATACCCGTCCATATTATTAACATTTACATACTCTTTTGTTTTATCTATTAAGTCGTATCCACCATATTCTTCATATACTTTTTTTAATTTTGCATGTTTCTCAAGATACAATCCAACTGTAATATCATCTAGGACAGACTTCTTTTCAACTTCTATAAGATCATTCGCAATCTGCCAATATACACGCCATGTATTATCTGTGAAATCGTCACCTTTTAATTTGTAATCATAAAATAATTCAGGATTTTTATATAAAGCACCAACAATATTGGCTTCTGCAACAATTTTATATTCTTTAATTTGTTTTGCAGCTTTTAATACTTCCTCTTGATAAGGTGTTAATTTTTTACTCACTTTTTTTGTCGTAGCCAATTAATACCTCCTAAAACAGTTTCTTCATTTTGTCGCTAGTTTCTTTTGTTTTCTTTGTATATTTTGCTCCATTACTGGAATGATTCTTGACTTCGATATTTTCAGCCTTTGTCTTTGCTTTCTCTATTCTTTGCAATCTTAAATATACATCATTAATTTCTGGTTCAATAATTTTCATAATGAGATTAATTTTGTGCTTCTCATCATGAATTTTGTTTTCATTATTATGTAAGTAAGAAACTATTCTCTTTTTACAAAGTTTGAACGTACATAAAATTGTATAATCATCATAGTGAGCCTTTGCCTCATGATTGTTATTAGCTATATGTTCTCCACGTTTAACACCCTGAAGTTTTAGTGCAAGATATTGTGGAAACTTCATATTATCGTCATATTCAAGGATTTCTTTTTTTACGTATTTACACAATTCAACCCAAGATTCATTATCTTTCTTTTTAGTGCTTCTCATATACCAACTACTCCTTTTTCTAAAAACTCCAACAGGTTTTTATGCCTGTCGGAGTATATTTTTAATTAGGCTAACTGTAATTTGGCATAATCAATCAGCTCTGTAAGAGTATCTGGTGACTGCATTTCAAGATTCTTTAATGAAACATCCTTATCCTTCATCTGTTTGTTTACTTTGAGCAAAGCATCCTTATTATCCTTGAATGACTTTAATACATCTTTAAATTCAGCAGCTAACTCTTCTGCTTTCTCAGCTTTGTCAACCATAGAATCTGTAGAAGTCTTTAAATCATTCTTGTATGATGTCTCATTTGTCTCAAGATCATGCATTGACTCAAAATAATCCTTCCAAATATCATAAGATGGATTCTCAATGATCTGTCCAACCTTAGTTACATTTGTTCTATCCTTCTTAACCTTTGCAAAATAACGAACATCCTCACCATTCTCTTCCTTATAAAACTCAAGGATTGTATCATAATCAAATTTAACTGACTTATGCATATCAGGCTTAATGCCAACCAACTTACGGTTGTCGCCTGTTCCTTCATATACTTCTGTTGCCTGTGCAACTGACACAACGTGCTTGCCCTTTGCAGAAAGATCAATCTTAGCTTGCTGAAGCTTCATGTTAATAATCTTGATACGTCCCCACTGTCTCTGAGAAACTACTGTATCGTCAACATCTCCACCCTTTCTACGAGCTTTTTTCTCTTCAACTTCTGTAGCTCCAACCTGCATTGTTGCATAAAACTTAGTCTCCGAATCGATATCAAGTGTCTGAATCTCATCAGAATCTACTGCTTCGTCAATATCATCCTCTAAGTCATCAAGATCTGATGTGTCATCTACTAAAATAAGATTGTTGTAAGTCTTACCATTTGCTAATGTAATATCCTTACCCTCATAGTGAGCAATACCTGTCTCTGAGTCGATACATGCAACCTTTGGGAATGTAAGAGCAAACCATGACTTACCAGAACCTTCATAACCATATGCTAAAAACTTTCCACCAATCTTTGCTTCTCTTGCTTTTCTAAATGCCAATTTTTTGTCCTCCTAAAATGTATATATTCTTTTGATAAAATGCTTACCCTGTATTAAACAGGGCAAGCGTATTTTTTTAGTTAATTCCTTCAAGCATTGCAAGAAGATCATCTTCTTCTGACGAAGCTTCTTCACTCTCTGAATTTGTATCTTCATCTAAATTTGATTCCGCACCAGCATCAAGTAATGCCTGTTCGTAGAAATAAAGGTCGTCCTCATCATATTTAGCATCCTCAAATGCTACTGTAGGTTTTCGGTTTTCGTCTTTTCCTACATATGTAATGTCTGGCTTTAAGATAATCATTCGTTTCTCACGATTTCCATTATTTCCAACTGCAATTTTCTTTTCAGCTTCTTCTTCTGAATAAAGTCCCATTTCTATAAGTTCTTTAATATCATCTGGAATATCATCTTCTGTAATTGCAACAGTAGAGCCACCTTCAACAAGATTTCCTATTACTGTAATTTCTGCCACTTTACCCTTCTTTGATTTGAAGAATTTCTGAAGCATTTTTGTTGTAATCTCTGGATTTTCATTGATAGCAACTTCGAATGATTTCGGGAATACTACATTCTTTCTTACCTCAATCTTTTCTCCGTCAATTTTAGGTTTCCCAACATAATCAACAACATATGCAGCCAATTCAATAGTATTTTTTTCTTCATTCTTTTTGCCAATACTCTTGGAATCAACAAGAATTGTCTGAGAGAAAGTAGCTTTGAAATCTTTTTCGTCTTCTACTTTTGAAAGAACAATAGATGTAATGTCTTTTTTTGTTGATATATTTTCTTCATATTCGCTATATCCTAATGTACCTTTTACATTAACAATCATTCCATCTTCTAGATGTTCATTAAGATAATCAACTGCATCGTACGCTGTCAGGAACTTCTTATATACTGTCTTTTCTTTAATATCTTTTTCAACGCCTACTGTAAAAAATGATGAATCAGAAATGCTATCATATAAAGATTCGTCAAGACGGTCTTCCCATGCGATCTCTACAGATTTGCTCTTTCCTGCATCGTCTTTCTCATCTTTGCTATATGCACGAATTACATTATCTTTATCAGGAAAGAATCCGCTTCTCATTTCTGCATAAATAACATTACCACCGCCACAATCAACACCTACATACATACTGTTATCTGTCCATCCTGAATCATAACTATTGTCAAGATTGAATGTTTTGTCAGTAACTTTTACACGTCCAATAAGATTAAATGATGCTTTACCCTTTTTTAACGCTTTTCTTTCTTTTTCTCTTGCCAATTTTTTGTCCTCCTTAAAAATAAAAATTTATAGTTAATATTGTTAATAAAAACAATCTATTTAAACGCCCAACCGGACGGAACACAAAAATAAATTTATGTAAAATCTATATGAAACAGCGATTTTATGGTGCAAGAAACCAAAGGTACGCTGTACGACCTCTAAATTTATATTCTCTATTCAGTTATTTGAATTTTTTGAAAATTTGAACTGAATTGTTCAAGACTAATCTAAAATGTGTTAGAATTTGCTTTGCATAGCTGTGTATCTAAATTCTCCATTTTTACCTCTGTTTATATATTCTCCAAACTATCCAAGAACTGTTTCATCCACATATTCTTTTCATCAGTTCTATTTAAATCTTCCTGCCACTGCCTATATGCTCTTTCAACATTTTTTTCGCATTGCTCATTGATGTCATTCATATAAGCAAAAACCGCTTCGTCACTAACATCTAATTGTCTGTTTATATTATCTTCCAAATATTTGCAGTAAGACGTATTCATTGACATGTCTATCTGTTCTAATGCAAATTTTTTTAATCCTTCATGTTCACTTGTTGGTGGATTCCACTTTGCAACTTCATCTCTAACTTTTTTATATTTTTCGTCCTCTGATTTATAATCTTTCAAATATTCTTTACTGGAAGCGATTCTCTCATTATAATTTTCAATCATTTTCTGCTTTATTTCGTCAAATGTCATTTTTCTGTATTCATTGCGAATTTCGACAGCTTTATCATATGCTTTCTTATAATAAGAATGAGGTTCAAAATGTGTTGGAGTTGGTACTGATAATGATTCATCCCTTATATCAATAGCAATACCGAAATTCCTTGTACAAAGCTTTAAGAATTCTTTTCCTGTTGTAATATCTCTATTTTTTATATACACTGTATAACCTGTTGGCACTTTCTCGCCTCCTAAAATTTATAAAATAACAATTCAATTTGTTAATTGGAAATTGTGAACCGATTTGGTTCTTTGAATTTTTTATTTATATAGACAGAAGTAAACTATTTTATTCCGCAAACAACCAATCTTCAGCAAGCATATCTGCCTGAGAAGCAAGCCATCCCATCTGTACTCCTGATGTTCCGACAAATGTAATAGCCATGTTTCCGATAGCATCATGTTCACAGTTTACAATTTCTCCATCTGCGGTCTTATAAGAAATACCAGTAGCAAGCTGAATGTACTGTTTCTTACCATTCCAACCTTTACGAGTTACCTTCTTACCGTCTTTTAATGCTTCAATAGCTTTACCAAAATTCATATTTTATCTCCTTTATTTGTTTTTTGAATTGGCTGTTGATTTAATCTTCTGAACAGATTTCATCAGCTGAAGATTGTCGTTAAGAATTAATGCTATTGCCTGATCTTCTGAGAATCCTATTTTCACATATGCATCATACATATTTCTTTTATTCTCTGCGACTACTTTGTAATAGTCATCATACTTTACGAAGTCCTTCATAACTTTAACTAATTCATCGAATGCCATATATACAGTTGGTTTATATTTTTTAATATACCCTTTGATAATATCGTCAAATGAATTGTCTTCTGATTCTCCTGAGAGTACTTCTTCAAGCATCATTTTTGTCATTACGTCCATATTGTTTATTCTCCTTATTTTTATCTTTGTTATCTTTCGAATCTACTATTGGAGTTCCTATTACTATATTCTCTATGTAAGCCATACTCTCACCCCAGACCTTAATATTCAATATTTAATAAAAATTCTTCTAAAGTAACAGAATCTTCATTATATTCCGATCCATCTTCTTTTTTAAACCACTCTTTTCCATCAACGTGAACATTGATCATAACTTTTATATTCTGTAAATCAGATGTAACAATATCTGTATAAATTTCTGTAAGAAGTTTAACTCCTTTTGAATCAAAAGTTATATCATCACATCTAACATTCAATAGATTGTCATATATCTCTTCCACATAAATATCATGATTACTATTCTCAAAAATATCTTCTAAGGAATCTTCCAACTCTTCAACATATTTTTCTAAATTGTAGTCAAGTTTAGTTAGTTCAATCGATATAAGAAATTCTGCTTCCGTATTCTCTTTTAATTCAATACCTTTAAATTTCATATCTTATCTCCTATCTTTTTTATTACGAAATCTATGATTCCTATGTACGTAATTGTAACTGTTTGGAATAATTGTATCAAAAGGAACTTCAATTTCTATACTAATACTTTCTCTATTTACTTCGGCTTCTTGCAAAACTAAACTGTTATCTGTTATTTTTATAATTCTACCGATATAATAATCCATATAGCAGGTTGTTGTATTAAATACTTTAAAAGCTATATCATCGCCTACGGAGAATGTTACAATTGTTTTACCAAACTTCATAATATTATTCTCCAAAATGAAACTTTGTTTTCATTAACTGATTTTGTATGCAAGTCTTGTATCTGTAAAATGCTCATTGACTATTCTGCAATATAAATGATGCTCATCATACTCCAAGTCCTCTATATTGCTATCTTTATAGATACTAGCACCAGGATTCTTTGATGGAAATAGCACCATTGATCCATCATACTTTTCGTATGCTTCACAATAAGATTCCCAATCATCTGCAAGAACTACTCTTGACTGATGATCTCTAATATCTTTATTCTCATCTATAGCAAGATTAGTTTCTATAATTTCTATCATTGGCTTATTCTCCTATTGAAATTAGTCCAAAATAGCTTCTGCAATCGCAAGCGCAACGTTCATAATTACTTTTGCAGCAATTGGCGCAAACACTAAACATTTGATAATTGTCCATCCAATCATGCTTCCTGTAAGTGTTCCTGCATCATATGCAGCGCATACAGCAATAATCGGTTTAATGAATAATAACCAACCACCAGTGTAAATACTAAGTGCAATTCCAACGATTATGGTAATCCAAAATAAAGTTTCTTTCATTTATTTGCCCCTTTCTTGGACTTCTTCTTTGCAACAAGTTCAGCTTTTGCAAGCTCATTGTCCAACTTAGCAAATACAGAAGCCATCTTAGCGTAATGTGGTTTCTTAGATTTTCTTTTCTCTGCTCTCGCACATTCCTCTTTGACCCACTCCTTAGTTCCTTTCTCATAAGGATTCTTCTTGTAAGTGTAAACATTACCTGCGTCTCTTCTTTTCTGCATTCTTTCTTCTCTTGTCATGTTGCTATCTCCTTTTCTTATTTATTCTCTCCAATGATATGGAGCTTTTCATCATAGTAACGATCCTGATTATGTAATCTATCAAGCATTCTTGCGATGAATCTCTTGCACTGTCTAGCAAGAAGTGGCTCAAAATCTATGCCATATATCTTAGCCAAAGTATTACATCTGCGAATCTGATTGGTTAATGGTCTCCTGTACTTATGTGGAATCTTCCATTTTCCATCTACTTTCTTGATACCACACTTCTTGCAGATATATATCTCTTTCTCCCATGAATCGCATGGATCGTCAAAGTTACAGAAATGTTTAATCTTGTACTTCTTAATCATTTCTTTGTCACAATACGGACATCTCATAATTTTTCACCACCTATTAATATTATTCTCCACTTTACTTCCGAATTTAGAGTCTTCGTTTGAAAGTGGTAAAGTCAACCAAGACTGATAGATTGTACACGGATCGAACGTGTTTCTTCCTATTAATAATGCATCACATCGTTAAGAAAGCGAAAAGAACAGGATTGCATTATTTTCTAATAAGATATTCTACCAATGAACCAACAATCTACTTTGCACATTTAAGAAAGGAGGCGTGCAAAACATGAATGCAAAAATCAAATGTTTTCTGCGACGAGTTGACTGTACAGGAATCGAACCTGTGTCTTCATACATATGCGCTCTAACAATATCTAAGCTAACAGTCAAACCATTTTTGTAAAATGTAAATACCCTATGTTGGGGTAATGCCATATGTCATTCGTGCTGCTCGCATAACACACGAATGTAAATACAGAAATTGAGCATTTTTGTACCGACTTCAATCATTCTTGCTCAAGGAATAAAATGTCTCATATGGCTAATACTGGCAACGAGACTTGAACTCGTATGGTGTTTCCACCGATGGATTTTAAGTCCATTGCGTCTACCATTCCGCCATGCCAGCCTCGATGTGCATTTCCGCACATCTTTAGGAATTTATACCATGAAAGATTTTTATTTGTGAGACGTTCCAAAATCTCACAAGCTGGGGTAATCGGATTCGAACCGATGAATGCAGGAATCAAAATCCTGTGCCTTACCGCTTGGCGATACCCCATTATTGCAACTTTTTTGTCTCATGGGTAAGTTGCCAACCCAACAAAAGGAAGTTATGAAAAACATTGTATCTGAACTAGAATGTTCATAGAAAGAAAGGAAACGAATAACACATTCTGTGAATATTCAGATACAGTACACCCACTCCGAGTCGAACGGAGAATCGCTGGATATAAGCCAGGTGCAACGTACCGCATCACCTTGGGTGCTTATTTGCCAACCCTCACGACAACTATGCATATTATTATGTAGGTTGACATTTATTAATTAATTCACCATTTACTAGCTTCGCAGACAACTTACAGCCAAGTACAATCATACTGAAAACTGTTTATCGAAGATTTTATAAAACTTTATATCTTTACTATTTACTGCTTAAACTTTACATAAAAAATAATCTTTGAATTTTGAGCTTTACTACTTGACATTTGAACTTTACTCTTTACAGTCATCTTGTAATTTATAAACGCTCAATACTGTGCATCAAGCATTCCTGTAATAATTTGCTATACTTGCTTTTTTATGTTTTATTATGTACAAGTTTCTTTATTGTTTTGATTCAGGCTATACTTGCAAAAGTCTGAATGATTGTAGTTATAAGTTTTCAGCAAACAGTGAAATAATTTCCTATCTATATATTCTCTTAATACTCTACAGAGATTTCTGTAATTGCATTGCTAACACTTAACGCAGCATCTACTTCTGTTTTGAAATTTGAGACATATTCTTCTAACTCATCAATCTTCTTCTTAATATCAAGCGGATCAACTAAGTCATAAGAATTTGCTGTGATAAAATCTTTCTTAGCTTTCTCAAAATCAGCAGTATTTGTTTTACCTTCTTTTGATCCATACATATCAATGACAAATTTATCTGCTCTTTCACTCAGTTTTTCGCCATTCTCTGCTGAAATAACTCTATTAGCATCTGCATACTGGCTTCTCATTTCTCTAAGAAGCATTTCCTCAAATTCAATACCATGATTCTTCATCTCAATAGCTTCTGCAACAGTATATTCTCTGTCTGCAATTGTAACGATTGTCTTCGCATTGGAAAGAACAACTGCTCTCTTGATTGCATTTCTTCTCTTAATAAGATCAGATGCTTTGTCGTAACTTCCAACCATTAACTTCTTAGCGTCCTCAACCGGAATACCATTAATCTTTTCATTAGAATGTTTGTTTGCTACACAGAACTGTGCATCATCAATTGATCTCTCAATTCTGGAATCAATAATCTTTAACTCTGCCAGTGCTTTGTGAACTGTCATTACTTCTTTTATCATAATTTTTCTCTCCTTAATCTTTGAATCTTTAACTTTATACTTATATATTCTCTATCAGTTATTGATACATGTCCTTTGTTCTGTTATAATACTTCCTGTCCCTATATGGACTAAGGAGGAATTTGCTTTGAAAGCAGTTTTGAATTCGTCCAGCCCAATGGAAGCAAAGCAGCTAAGGACATGTATCAAGCGGAACTGAAACCGCTCAAAGTGCTTAACCGTATCAAGAAGAACGAGCTGACATCTCGTCTTCGATTACTAGATAATCGAATGCAATAACGGTTGTTGGAAAAGAAATTCAGTTGAGATGATAGATACTGTCAACTATCATCTCTATTCTTTTGTTAGCACTGTGCAATAAGTTTAATGTCATTTGCATCGTGGACATCTCTTACTTATTTATTCTCTGTTACCAAATATCTTCATTTACTAACTCTGAAATCATCTGTAATGATAAAACTAAACTTTTGAGCTTTTTACTCGCAGAATCTTCATGTAAACTAACTCTTCCATCGTCAATATTGATTAATGAAATCTGAGTTTCATTCACTGTTTCTACGCACCCATTCTCGTCTAAAATGGTGTATTCTTTATCTGATTTACATGAATCAAGCACAATTCCGATTGTACCGTCATGGTACTGAACAACTGTACCTACTTCTAATTTAGGCTGATATATCTCCCAATCATTAGCTATAAGGTCTTTGCTATAGAACACTTCCCCATCACTATCAACAACTGCATCGTCTTCACGTTTGATATAAAAATCTTTACGCCATTCTGATCTTCTTATATATTCTCCGTTAAGAAGATGTTCGATTGCTTCAGAAAATCTCATTTCGCAAACTCCTTTCTTAAACCTTCAATTACTTATTCTCCATCACCATTCTGCAAATTTTATTTCTTCACCGCAAACATTGCATTTTAGATATCCAAACTCAACAATCGAATAAGGCTCAAATATGTATTTGAAGCTACAATGAGGACATTCCTTCTTGTGTTCTTCTCTAAATTCATCAATCACTTCTTGCTCATCGAAACTAATTGGAAATCCTCTATTACAGTCGCCTTGCAACTTATCAATTTTTTCTTGCAGTTTCTTTAACTCTTCATCCTTGTAATGTTCATCTCTCAATCTATTATTCTCTTCTTGTAGTGAATTAATTGTCTTATCTTTTGTTTTTAATCCTTCTACTACAGACTGGAGACTTTTTATATATTCATCAGTCTTGTACTCTTCATACCATCCCATAGTAATTATTCTCTCCCATCATATTTAGAATTTAACCACTGAGTACAATCTTCTAAAGCATCATCATAATAATCAAACTTATTACCACTTGGAGATGACCACCATGTTCCATCATGAAAATTGAAACATTCTTTTACAAGATACGGTGAAAGATCATCAACACTCATTGCTCTGATTGCATCCAACCATCTGAATTTTCTTCCCATGTATGTTATTCTCCTTATTCGTGATGATCATAATATCTGTAAATTGATCTCACATTATCTTTATTCTCTCTACTTCCATCGTAGAAAACATAATTTGCAATGATTTTTGCACCGGTAGATTCCATATATTTCTTCACAGCGTTCAAAGTTTTTCCTGAATAATATGAATCATCTACGAATACAAATTCCATTCCTTCATATATTCTCCCAATGTTATAAGGAATTTTTTTATCGTGTCTCAAGCCACCTGGAAGTAACAACAAATGAATGTCATCATGCGAATATAACTTAGAATACACAACACCAATTTCACCTGACATTACAAAGTTGCGACACTTCGTTTCTATGACAATACGATTAATGAAAGATTTTAAAAGATTTTCATCTGATTTAATTGCAGCGTCCAATTCATTAAAATATGCTTCACCACCAACATGAGTTTCCAAACACTTTTGTACTTTTTGTATCATCCGTGGTTCTAAATTAACCACATAATCACTTCCTCTCGTATTATTTTTAGAAATACTCTGCATAGCTGTGACACTATGCAAAGTTGAAATGTATAAAATTAAATATTATTTATCATCTGTTACAACAGTATTCGCACCATTTACAGTAACCCATCCGTGTTTTTCACGAGCTTCAGCTTCTTTCATTCTAATAAGATTGTCAGTAATTGACTCGCTGATAATTCTGTTAGACTCTGCTTCAGCCTGTGCTTTTGTAATCTCAATCTGCGCATCAGCTTCAGCCTGCATCTTCTCAGTCTCTTTCTGAACCTGAATTTTCTGCTGTTCTGCTTCTGCCTGTTGCTTTTCCTGAAGTGCTTTTACACGATTATCAATAGATTCTTTCAGTTTTTTATCCTGATGAACATCAATAATAGAAGCATCAAGAACTTCGATACCATATTTTTCGTGGAATTCTGTATTCAGAGCATCCGTAATTTCTTTGTTGATTGCTGATCTGTTACCAGAATAAATATCCATCATAGAATAATTTGTTGTAACTTCAGAAATCTTTGATTTAAGAACTGTTTTTACACGAGATTCTACAATATCGTCTCCGTCCATTCCACGGAACTTTTTGTATGTATCAATGACTGTATCTGGATCATATCTATAGGACATCTGAAAACTCAGTGCAATGCTTGCATCATCTGATGTTGCAACTTTGAATGAATCATCATCCTCGCTTCCGTCACGCTTATCTTTTGATAAGACAAGAATCTCATTGCTTGTTGAAAACTGTTTTACTTTCTTGATTGGTGAAATGAAGTTTAATCCTGGCTGCAATACCTTATCTTCTACTCCACCTTTGTAGCTATAAACAATTCCAACCTTTCCAGTATCAATTAACTTGCAAGATTTGATTGTAAAAATTCCTCCAACTACAGCTACGACTGCAATGATTCCAATAAATAATCCTTTTTTCACTATTTGTTATTCTCCTTTTCTAATTCTCTTTTTGTTTTTTCTTCATCCTTCTTCATACTAAGAAAAAGTTTATTCCCTAACCAAGTGAATAGCATTGCCACAAGCCCAAATGCGATTGCACTTAATAAGAAAATCACCCACATAAAATCTCACCACCTATCTAAAACACATCATATATTGCTTACTATTTGATATATACACAGAGCAAATTCAGTTCTTTATTTTTCAGTATTCAATATAAACTCCGAATTCTTCTCCTGAATTTTCATTGCTTTCATTCATCAATTCATCTTCTGTTAAGAACTCATCTCCAAGAATGAATCCGTCATCCATATTTGTATTATTCTCTACTGACATTTCAAAGAGTTTCTTATGTACTTCATCTGATAACTCCATAAACTTCTCTAATAGAATTGAAAATGAAATTAAAATTCCTAGTAGTAGTACAGTCAAGAAAACAATCATAATATTTTGAAATACTTCCATATCCATCCTCCATTTAATTAGTTGGTAAATAACTATAAATCATATCAAACACAACTTTATCTGGAAATGTAATACATTTAATAACATCATTTGTATTGTATATAATAAGAAGGATAGCAGTTATAAATAAAAACCAACCTAATATTCTGTATAACTCTTTACATGTATAATCACTTTCAGTGTCAACTGTGTAATCTTTTTTATATTTTATATATCTCTCTTTACACCTATTGGCTTTTGATAAATAAAATAGACTTATTCCGATTAGAATTGCTCCGATTACAATCCACATAATAGACGTATATAATTCATAATTTACAGCTTTTGTCACAAGACTTTCCAAATAAGGCTGCACGTTTTTCTGTGACCAATCGATTGCAATTCCGAACTTACTACATAATTCGTTGATCACATCAATGATCTGACTTGATACCATATTAGAACTCACCTCCTATCACCTGATCACATTTAAAACATTCAAGTTTGATTTCTGACAACTTGTAATATTCAATACTATCTGCCAACTCGCATTCATATTCTCCATCTTCGTTTTGATTCACATCAAGAACTTCTCTGAATCCAATCAGAACATCTTTGTCCGGTAATTCAATTACATCCTCGATAAATACTTTCTTGTACTCATTGTCTACATATAATGATTCATCACTAAACTTATTCTCCATCTCATATGGCGTGTACTGACCAAGCTTTCTGTAAACCAAGATACGAAACATACTATCTTCGAAATCATGCAGCCAAGTTTCTAAATCTGTATTGCATCTCATTTTGTCTCACCTCGCTTTATCGCATTCATGAAAATCCAAAAGCATCTGATATTTATATTCTCCAAACCTTTTCTTCCAACGTTCCTTAGATTTGATATTTATATTTCCACTTATACCCTTTGCACAAAACATCTTTTTCACATGATTTTATTATTCCAGATAAACCTTTTAGCCCTACTGATTTCGCCGCATCTGTAATTGATGCAAATTCTTCAATAAAATTATTGTCCTCATCATATTTTATAACTGCTTTCTTTTTGTTTGCCATCTCCGCTTTGTATTCTCCGATATTATCTTTTTTCTCAAAACTCCATCTATAATTATTTGCAGATTGTTGAGAACCATTTAAGCATAAACTTATATCTGTATTTCTTGTTCCTGTTTTTCTTCCGGCTTCAGCAATTGACCAAAATTCATCTATATATTCACCATTCATTTGATATCTATACACAGTTTTGCCCCTAGTCTTTGAAGCAGACGAAAATCCTCTTCTCTTGCTTTCTTCAGGTGAATATTTATCATAACCTTCTAAAATACGAATAATTTGATGTTTTCCATGCTTAGTTATTTCACGAATGTCTTTAATAGATTTTCCTTCATCCCACAGACGATATATATTTGCTCTATCAATTGTATTTTTTAATGTATCCCCATCAATTGTTTGATTGTAACCATCATTGTATGTATCGTAATATTCTATCCAATAAATTTCTCGTTCATTTAATTTTTCTTTGGGACATTCTTCTAAAACAATTAATTCAAAATTACTTTTACCATATTTTCTTATCGCCTTATGAATTGCCATATTGTAAGCTTTTTTGTTTACATTATATGATTCACTCAAATGATTTCTATATCTATACCATATATCTATACTTTGACCTATATATTTTTTATCGTTTATTTTATTGCGTATCATATATATTCCACAATAAATTTTTCTTTTTGTTATTTGTTATTCATCTCCTTCTTAGGATTATTCTCTGCAATTTCTTTTGCAACACTTGATTTACCACTTCCAGACAAGCCAACCATAACCCATAATGTTGGTTTATTCATTATGCAAACCATCCTTTCGTGAAATCATATCCGTCCTTATCATGAAAATACATTGGCTCTCTGCTTTTATCCATATATCTTTTCTCGTTATAAGGATCTAGCTCATGATACTCAACATGATCGTATGGAATCTTGATGTCATAATCGTCTTCAGTAGACTCAACTAAATAATCTCTACCACCAAAGAAATGATTAGGAATACCATCTGGAATATACTTCATATATCTTGGTTTTACATTTTTATGACTTACGAATTCTTCTTTTAATTCTTCAATCGTATACTTTCCACCATACTCATCAAAAATATCAATATCCATCTTGTGAAACTCCAAGAACTTTAGCATATCTTCTACAGACTCATATGCATTACCATGCCACTCAAACAATGGTTTCCAACCATAACTCAACTTCATAATATGTACTTCATAGCCAAAATACGGAGAATCTGTAAGCTCATATTCATTATCGAAATACTTCGTTACAAGTTCCTTATCTTTTATCATCATGTAATAATTTGTTCCCACGTTATCACCACCTTACCACCACAAATTCATATAATACTTAGCAAACAACTGTAATCCCTCATTAATTGCTGTGAGCCTACGAATATCTTCTGTTCTTTTATTCTCTATTACACCTTCGTAAAGTTCCTTGTTGTCACTAAACATAATATCTGTATAGTCGTATCTTGGATCATCTAACCAATACTCGTCCAAATCTATGACATACTCAAATGCTTGGATCATTTTGTCCAATGCTTCGTCCCATTTTTCATGTGTATCCATTTCACTTATGCCGGGATAACCGTTGTTAAGCTCTTTAAATTTTTTCAATCTTGGAATGATATACTTGGCTAAATTAACATCTAAGCTCCATGTTTCCTTTGGATTTACATATAATCTATGCTGTTTTAACCATTTCTTTCTCTGTCGATTATTCATTTGTCACCACCACTTGTATATTCTCTCCTTATACCAGCGCAACTTTAAACTTTTTTAATGCCATACTTACAGTAGATGCCTTCATATTCATAATTTCTGCAACTTCATTGTTTGTGTAACCACGATATTTAAGAGCAACAATATTCTTTACTTGGTCTTTCAGATTGCCATATTCTTTCTGAAATTTAGCTTTAAATATGTATTCTCTCTCAATATTCTCTGAAGAAACCATTAATGAAGTTTCAGCAATAGGTCTATTGTCTTCTTCATCTAATACTTCCATAGAATACACTTCATCATGTCTTAAATACTTACCTGCATTAATCTTCCTCAAATAATTACTCACCTCATTTCCCATACATCTGAAAGCAAATGTTGAGAACTTTGTCTTATCTGAATCATAATTTAACGCAGCTTTACACAAACCGATAGAAAGCAGTCCACTGAATTCTTCTATATCTAACTTGTGATCTTTTGCATATTTGTAGATTAGATTATAATTTTCTTCTACTAGATTCTTTTGTTTCTCATTAAGCATTGTTTATACCTCTCAATCATTATTTGTATAATTACTTATTCTCCAAAAGAATCTGAAAAACTATAAAACTACAAACACAACATTTTTCATTGTTGACGGAATTGTAAAAACATTCTTCTTCTGTTTTATTTCGTATACTTCTTTTCCATTTTCGTTAATCACTACTTTTGCAGTAAGAATCTTACCCTCTTTAATTTTTACACTGTCTTCTTTTTGATCTTTAAAGACCACATCTTTGATAAATTTAATTGTCATAATTTTATTCTCTCCAATCTTTTGTCCATTGATCTGCCATTGCTTTTGCAACTCCTGGAAATGTTTTACTTCTTGCTTTAGCGGTTCTTGGATCGTGAAAAGGAATTGATTTACCGTTCTCATCGTAGACTTGTCCAATACCAACTCCAAACCTTGCTCCACCCTTATATGTCCTAATCTTTGGTTCTACAATGTTTGTTGGAATTAATTTCGGAAGACCTTTTAGCCACAAGCACGTTGTTTTCTTTGTCTCATGCCCAAACTCATATGGTTGAATACGCTGCGTAGGCTTGATTGGTAATCCATATTTCTCAGCTAAATCCGGAAACCACTTAGTTATGTATTCTCCATTGATAATATTCACAGGATTCTCAATTGATATTCTGTCGCAATCAGCAGTTAAAAACTGACAGAAAAACTCAATACCTTCTCGTTGTCTACCATCTGTTCTTTTCTTTTCAAAATGTTTCGCACCACTTACTGCAAGATGTGTACAAGGAGGAAATGCGATAATCATATCCCATTTGCCATTAACAGTATGGGTTTCTCCATCTGTTGTTTTAAACGTACAATTCCCATTAATCAATGCAAGCACGTCTTGCATAATATGCCATTCTGGATGTCCTCCACTTTGGTCTATAATGTCGCAGCTATACGCTTCGAATCCTAAATTACGTAACTCTTTTGTTACAGCCTGCGATTCTTCACAAGCAACTAAAATTTTCTTGTTTTTAAATGAATTTATGCTTTTATCAGTATTCATAAAAATCCCTTATTTATAGGGGATTGCGCAATCTCTTTATTCTAGAATTTACCTGTTTTTACCTTTCTTAATATTAAAAACTGCTTGCTTTCAAGCATTTGCAACTACCTTGTGAAAGCATAATTTCTTCATTATTTTTTCAACCCACTTAATATCCACTCTACTGTTGGCTCATTCCAACCATTACCCATCATTGAATAGCGTTTTGTATCACTCATTTTTCTTCCATTGAATGTTATATCTGTATATCCATCGGGCAATCCCTGCAACCTTTCATATTCAATAGGTGTCAATTTTCGTGGTCTGCCATGATCCATGACAGATTTAATATGATATCCACCATTTACACAGGTCAAAGTACAACACTTAAACTCAGGATTATAAATACGTCTATTCATTTCCATCGTATTAACCTTTAACTCTGCACAAACACGTTTGTTCATGTCGATGATTTCAAAATCTTTTTTATAGAAATATTTCTCATTTACATTATTCTCCATCACATCTTTTAAAACTAGCGGAGATTCTTGTGGCAATTCACCTAATGGTATATTCGTCCAATAGTATCTTTCTCTCGATTGTGCGCTAAAAATTGCAGAGTTAATAAGCAAAGGATCAACTCCAATACACTCTGTCATTGTGTTTAAATCCTCTTCTCTACTCGGTATTACATTTTCAAACATGAAATATTTAGGCTGAATCGCCTTAAGACATTCGATGGCTTTAAAGAAAATACCTGATTTGCCATCTAAACCATTGTTGACTTGTTTATCTTCTATTCTGATTTTGCTCAAACTTTGGCAACAAGTTCCTGCTAATAACAAGTCAAATCCCTTGAATTGATTAAAATCCGCTTCATATAAATCACCATGATGTACCACAAACGGAAAATGGTACTGAGAAACTGCAATAGCTTCAGGCAGAATCTCATATGTATGATACTCTTTCACCGGAATACACAACTGTTGTAATGCGTACAATCCAGTTTCTACACCACCACAGAGGCTTAATACTCTAAGTCCATCTGTAGAAGTTTTTCTTTCATTCAGTAGTCATGAATGCTGCGTGAAAGAACAAACAATTAACTACATACGAAAGGAAATAAGAGTAATTCTAGATAATATGCTTGTACAAGCCTTGAAAATAAGGCAATTTGAGCAATACAAATGAAAGAAAAATTTCAAATTATAAATTATCAACAAACTTCATCAGTTCTTTAACTTTACTATGCGGAACTGACACAGTTACTTCTTCATACAAATCAAGACGACTTAAATATTCGTTGATTTCATTCTGTTCTTCAACCCAATCAAGTCCATTTGATTCGTACAAATCACGTAAAGACCATTCAAGATAATCTCCATCGTGCGCAATATCTGCATTCTTTGCGTAATATTCATCTGTATAGGAATAATCTTGTACATCAACTTCTCCCATTACTTCACTGTGTTTTCCATCTAATTCACCACATGATATTTCTTCTGGGAATATATCCATTAATTTTTCATATGAAGATTTTTTGATCCAAATATTATCTTCATATGTTCTTCCTGAATAATATCCTTCAGCGAATAAATTTATATTAACTAATTCCATAATTATTTCCTCCTAAAATCTATATAAATCTTCATATCTCGGATCTACAAATAACTCTTCTTTTGGTCTTGGGTTTCTTAAATCACTATCGTCTATTCTAAGCCGATTGCCATAATATCCACTCCACGAACCACATCCTCTTACGTTTACATATCCATCGAAATAAATACGAATAATTTGATAAGCTGGCTTGTCACAACATTGCCAATAACTTATTTTGAAACAGTTGTCCTTATTTATATTCTCTAAATGTTCTGGTACGTAAGCCCAAATCTCACACTCATCATTTATTTGTTTTAATGTACATCCTTCGTTAAGCATTTCATTGGCTTTTTCAATTCTTTCGTGTCTTATTTCATGTGTTAATGCCATTTCAGGTGTGTCAAATAATTTTCCACATTCATCGCATTTATACTTAATTACTTTCTCCATAACTACTTCACCACTGCTAAATTTCCACATTTCTGGCATACTAAAAGTTTTCCAATAATACCAATACCATCAGGTGTAAAAATCTTATTTTCTAATCTTTCAGTACCATCTTGTTTTCCAACTTTATAAGCTGCTGATTTCATAATTGTCCTACAAACAGGACATAATCTTGTTACTTCTGCCATTATTAGTTCCCTCCTTAAATATTATCCAAATACACAACATACCCATACTGCATAGCATCATGATAATACCAAGCATAAGGACTAATTCCATCATTCATAATTTCTGCCAATTCATCTGCTTTTTCTTGATGACTGTGCGCTCCATTTATCATTGCTGTTTTCTGCGAGTCGAAATGAAGCTTATCAACTCTATCCATGCATTCCCTGTATAACTCAGACTCTTCTATATATTCTCTAATTACTTTTAACATTTTTGGAATATTATCTTTAAGAATCTGCTCATATTCCAACTCTGATGGATATAAAACGTACAAGTCTTTTCCACCTGGAGATGAAAGGATTCTTTCATACACTACATCTGATCGTAGACAATAATCATGTATTCTTTTTTCAAACGTCAACTCGCTTCACTCCTTTGTAATCATATCCAAGAACAACAATCTATCTTTATGTATTTCGTATTTTATCCTTTAATTTCACTCTCTTACCTCACTATTCAAAGATTCCCTCAATAACTTTCAACTTGATACTCTGACTAAATTTTGAACCAGCAGCTTTTGGATGACCACCACCACCAAATAAACTTGCTACATCTTTACCAAGATCAATATTTTCTTTAACTGTTCTATAAGATACCGTACAACCATCAATGTCAATCATAGCCACAAAATCAATTTCAGGATGCATTTTACAAAGTTTATTACCTAATTCACTAACAAACCTATCTGCAAATACAAAACCACAAACCTTACCACACATAAGACTGGTAAACATAGTTTCATTCTTCTCTTCGATATATCTATCAATTTCATCTTGTTTAATCTTTAGAACAACCTCATCTTTAACATATAATCTTGGGAATACCTCATCATGGATTTCTGAAACGCACCAATGAATAAAATCATCTCGACCATATAGATAAAATAAGTCATTTACCTGCTTGCAAATAACACCGTCTTCACCGAGTTCTGACCATCTCCAAGTGTCGTAATTTCTCACTAATTCAGCAAATCTTCTTAATGTATCTGAATTTTTCAAATAACCATTCTTGATCAACCAATAATAAAACATCTCTGTTCCACTGGTTTTAATAGTTCCAAGTTCCATATCTTCATACTCAATAGTCACAGAACACCAAGGATATTTATTAAGCCCAAGAGCTGTTGGATGATGGTCTAATAAATAAAAATTATTAAATCTGTTATCAATAATTTTCACTGTATCTTCATTTACTCTAATATCTGTAATAATACACATATCAAATTCTGTTTCACTATCAATAAACTCCCTGACACTTGAATCAATGTTATCATAATTACAATATGAAATATCTACATCATCTCCGAATGCAAGCTTTGCCAAAATACCACAACCGATTCCATCTAAATCTGTATGACTGAATAATTTAACCATGTAATCTCCTCTCTGCTATTTCTAATAATTTTTCTTTCTCATTTATATTTTCTCCACTAATAACTGAATCCAGCAGATTATTTAATACCTCACCAATTTCTTTTCCTGGTTTGTATCCAATAGTAATTAAATCCTTACCATTGACTGCTAAATCCTTTAGAGAAAAACATTCATCATCCTGTAAGACTTCTTCTAAAATATATCCGATGTTATCAATCTTCTGTAATCTTGTTTCCTGATTAATGTCTGCTTGTGCTTTAATATCAGCTCTACGAACATTTAACAGTCTTCTAAACTGTTCTTCTCCGATTTTATTAAGCCATCTTTTGACATATTTCTTTCCCACCTCAAAAGTAGCATCATGATAATAGACTAATTCAACAACTTTCTCTCTTGTGTTATTATCAAATCTTAATCGCTTCATTATTTCATTGGTCATATCAGCACTTACTCTTCCGTGACCTTTAAAATGTCTAATGCCATCATCACTGTCTTGATAACAATGTGGCTTTCCAATATCATGAAAAAATACAGCCAATGATGTAATCAAATCTCTTGGATTCAAGTCAGGTTCACAATCACATTCATAAGCTTGCACTGCACGTACTGTATGATTCCATACATCATAGATGTGATATGGATTATTCTGTTGAAAGCCAAACATGTCTTTAATTTCAGGAATGAATAACGAGAATACTTCACGGAATAATCCTATCTGTATATAAAACTCGCTTGATAATGCAATTTTACAGAACTCACTGTTGATTCTCTCAATAGATATATTCTCTAAATTCTTATACATTTTATGAATATTCAAATTTACATCAGAATCAACCACAAATCCCAGTTGTGAAGCAAACCGAATAGCACGTAAAATCCTTAAAGCATCTTCTGAAAATCTATCCTCTGCTCTACCAACACATCTGATTTTATAATGCTCAATATCTTCCATGCCATTAAACGGATCTACAAGACCAACTGCATCGTTATACGCCATTGCATTGATTGTAAAATCTCTACGCTTCAAATCTTCTTTAAGACTTCGTGTAAATGTTACACTATCAGGTCTACGATTATCTGAGTAATTACCGTCAATTCTGTAAGTGGTGCATTCATATCCTTCACCGTCAATTAAAATTGTGATAGTTCCATGCTGTAATCCAGTTTCAATAATTCTTTTATCCTTTAATACTTCCATCATTTCATCTGGTGTGGCAGAAGTTGTAATGTCATAATCGTGAATTGGTCTGCCAAGAACACTATCTCTCACACATCCTCCGACTAAGAAAGCTTCGTATCCATTGTTTTGTAGACTATGGATAATTTCATTTGCACCAGATGGAATCTCAATTTTTAATTTCTTCATTTAAATTCACCTCGATTTTTGGTGTATCAACAAACTTTGCAAGCAACCCTTCGTGGTAGAACACCTTGTCGCTTTCAGTAATTTCTTCTCCTAAAAAATATCTAAGTACGAATGGCATCATATAGTTATTCAAACACTTAAACTCAATATTATATTCTCCATTTTCTTTGTAGATTTTCTTACAGTACCCGTCAGTACCATTGATTTTGTGGAGTGAAAATAATTCAACTCTGAATGGAATATTGGATTTTGTACTTAATCTTTCTTCAACACACTTTCTCACAAGATTT
>OFSC01000690.1_pt1 | contig 26292 bp, 20 predicted proteins | sample 1543201 | NCBI WGS metagenome assembly OFSC01 (sample SAMN04209228, study PRJEB22552) | human gut metagenome | biome: gut; material: feces | host: Homo sapiens | place: USA: Oklahoma
AAAACATAATATTTGTAATTCTAAAATACTCTTTATTATTCCAAGCTTGATTATTGTAATGCTTCTGTTTGTTGTCCCTATTTTTTATTCATTGTGGCTGTCATTTCACACAGGTGAACTTAAGAATCTCTACTTTTTTGGAATTGGCAATTACGAAAGAATGATAAATGATAGAACATATCAAATAACTCTCTTAAACTCGATAGAGTTTGTACTGCTTATTGTACCTACGATTATCGTGATAAGTATACTAGCAACAATCTCATTGCATAGCATTCATTCAGAAAGACTAAAGAATATAATTAGTTCCATTTTTTATTTTCCATGTATTACTTCACCGGTGGTATATACATTGTTCTATAAGCAACTCGCCTATTCTGACGGATTGCTTTCAAACACATTAGTAAATCTTGGAATAGTTGATTCAGGATTTAATTTGCTTCAAGACGAATTATTATCTAAAATCTATCTGTCTATAATCTGCATTTGGGTATGGAGTGGATTCTATATCATTATTCTGTATTCTGCTGTAGAAGGTATCGATCATAAAATATATTTATCAGCACAACTTGATGGGGCGAATACAATTTGTATATATAGAAGGATAATTATACCACTTGTACGTCCGGTTCTACTTTTAATAATTACACTTTGTACTTGCTCTACGTTTCAATTATATGTTGAGATTGCCTTAATCACAAAGGGTGGTCCAGGAGAATCAACCTATACATTATCTCTATATCTGTATAGAAAGGTATTTACTTATCTTGCGGATTATGGTTATTCTTCAGCAATAGGAATCAGTATTATGCTCCTAAACGCTTTATTCAGTTTATTAATAATCAAGATTAGAAAAAAGTGATATTATGTTAAAACGGCTGATTAGCTTTGTGTTCCTTTTAATTGTCTGTAGCTTAGTTCTAGCACCATACCTTATGATGATTGTATGTACTTTTAGTACGAATTCAAGTATAAAAGGCAATACGGTTTTTGAAAATCTATCATCCGAAAATTTCATCAAGAATATTATGTCTGCTTATCATCAAAAAGGATTCATTAACTCCATATTGAATTCAGTTATTATTTCAACAACATCTTCGCTTTTAGGTATATTCATAGCCTCCTTTGCAGGATTTGGATATGAGTTTCATCGCTCAAAGCTATCAGAACTATTCTTTACAGTTACAGTTCTTTCAATGTATATTCCCGCATCGTCGTTGCTGTTGCCGACTTTTCTAATATTCAAGAACTTATCATTACTAAACACTTACTTTGCATTGATTCTGTCTTCTCTTAACACACCATTTTTAGTGTTTCTTTTTAGACAGAATATTAAGAAATTCCCATTTGATATTATTAAGGCAGCACGCCTTGATGGAGCAAGTGATGTAAGAATATTTTTTAGATTATGCATCCCATACTTAAAGCCAGTTTTTATATCAGCATTCATTATCACTTTTTTTGAATCATGGAACTCCATTCTAATACCTGTCGTTATTATCCAATCGTCAGAAAAGTTTACCAATTCCATTTATCTAAATTCAATTGGATCTATATGGTTTAGTGATTATGGTGTATTGATGGCTTCTCTTCTGATATCTACTCTACCTACATTAATATCCTTCCTTATATTTAGGCATTACATAAAAAGAGGAATATACTACCATGATAAATGATTATTATCCCCAAAATCGATATTCGCCAAATCTATAACCGTTTCAATTAAAGTGAATAATAACCATATACCCTCGGAAACGCTCTGTAAGCGTTTCTGAGGGCTTTTTCTTTTCAGCGGTTAGTTTTCCGCTCCGCAGGCTTTGACGATGCTGTGGGGCTTTTCCGTTCGCCTGACGGTCAAGCTGAGGTTTGCTCGGTGATGCCGTGACGGAGTTCATACTCCCTTACACGGCGGTAAAAGGTATTTGCCGATATATCCATTCTCCGCATAAAGTCCCTGCCTGTGATGCTCTTGGACTTCCATTCCCCATAGAGCTGCCCGAACCTCGTCCAGTCGGTGGGGATAGGTTTTCGCCCGGTGTACTTGCCCTGAGCCTTAGCGATCTCGATGCCCTCACGCTGTCGCTGTTTGAGCTGCTCACGCTCCAACTGAGAGAGGGCAGCAAAAACGGTCAACATGAATTTGCCCGTAGGCGTATCGGTGTCAATCTTCTCTTTGTGGCTGATAAGGGTAACTCCTTTGTCGGTGAGGGTGTCGATGATATTCAGCAAGTCCTTTGTGGAGCGCCCCAGACGGCTGATGCTTTCCACATAGAGGGTATCTCCCTCACGCACATAGTCAAGCATAGCCCTGAGCTGTGAGCGGTCTTTATTCGCTCCCGAAATCTTCTCGGAGAAGATGCGGTCAACCTGATAACTGCACATAATCTCCTGCTGTCTCGCTGTTTCCTGATGCTCCGTAGAAACACGGATATATCCTATTTTGCTCATGTTATCGTATCCTTTCTTTATTCAAGTGTATCTTTCTTTCTCTGCTGAGTGAGCCTCTTCTGTCTGTACTTTTCACGCTCACGCTTCATCTGCTGTTCGTTGATGTACTGGCGCACCTGACGGGTGTATTTCTTCGCCGTTTCACGCTTGGTGAGGAATGCGGTATGCTCGACATTAAGCCTGTTCCACTTCGATTTCAGCTTGTTGGACTTCTCCAAAAGGTCAAGCATTGTCGGCGGTTTGCCGTCGACAGCATACCTCTTGATATGCTCCTTGATGTATTTGACTGTTGCTTCATAGTCCTCGATTGTGGCGGCATTTTTCTTCTTGAAACGGCTCTGCGACCAGCCCGATTTGCCCTGATACTCCTTGTAAACAGGCTCCAGCTCGTCACGGTGCTTCATCTTATCAATGAGCGTGTCGATAGCCGTAAACTTCTTTCTCAGATCGGCAAGCTCAGTTGTGTGGTCATCGGAGTGAGGTGTATTGAAGAAAAATCCTGACAGCTCGCTGAATGACATAACGCCGCCCGATTCAAGGTCAGCGATAATCTCATCGGCTCTGCCCATACCTCTGATAGCCTTCCACGGATCTTCTTCCTTTTCAGGTGCTTTATTCTCCGTAGGTGTAGGCTGTGGTGTCGGGGCAGACGGTTCAGGCTTCGGCTCGGTGGGCTTGGCAGCAGATGCGTTAAGCATATCAAGCTGTGCCTGCCGTCTTGCCCGTCGGGCTGCAAAGAACTTCTCAACCTGTTCCGCCGCAGCTTTTCTCTTTGCGATTTCAGTCGCTTCTGTGGTAGTTTTAGGCTCGGCAGATTGTTTCAGTGTTGTCGGTGCGGTGACTGTCTGCTTCGGCTCGTTCTTTGGAACAACAGGCTTCGGCGGTCCAATAAGCATATCGGGAGTGACATTCTCCGCTGACAGTTTTTCCTGTATCTCCGCTATCTGCTTGGTGATACTTTCGACAGTGAATCCCTCGCCCAGCGTTTCGGCTCTTGTAAAGCGTTGCTGACCGTCACCAGATAGCTTGAATTTCAGCTTGTATTTGTTCTTCGGAGTATAAACATACTCAATTCCTGCGGTGGTACAGTTTTTGAGGAAGTCCGCAAAGTCACGGCTGTAAATCATGACCTCTGCAATACGGGCACGGAGTTTTTCTTTCCACGACTTGCCCTCTTGTTGCTTCAACCGTTCAAGATAGGAAATACCCTTGCCCTTCGGTTCAATGAGCGATAAGCCGTGTTCGGCACATATCTCGTCCGATATTTCACGCAGCTCTGCCCACGCTCTTTCAGTCCTTCTGCCCTGATTATGCTCGGTGGTAAAGCTCAGACCGTTATACAGATTCGTATTGTTGAAAATGATATGGCAATGCAGGTGCGACTTATCATGGTGGACGGCTATCACATACTGATAATCGCCTTTCAGATAACGGTCGCAAAGCTCCTCTCCGATCTGCATAGCCTGTTCGGGAGTGACTTCGCCGGGGGCGAAACTCTGAATCATGTGGTAGGCAAGGATCTGTGTTCGCCCTGTGCCTGTTCCTCGGACTGTTCGGAAGTCCTCGCTTGCTCCTGCACTGTCGGCTCGGCAAGCATAAGAGTTGACGTATAAACCGTCGATGGTCTTATCTCCGTTTGTGATGTAAGCGATCGCTGCGCTGACTGTTGCTCGGATCGTATGGATAGAAGTGTATGCCAAATCTCGTTTACCCCTTTCTTTATCTCGGTAATATCCTCGGCATATATGTGACCTGTGCTGTAAAGTCGGACAAGTATCTGGTTGATGTTCGCTCCGATGCGTTTCATCAGGCGATTACATTCGGCAATTTCGGAACGGTCGGGAGTGAGATCAACCCTCGCCCGAACACAATCACGGATATACTCGGTCTTGTTCTTGTACCCATACTGCTCACACTTTGCTAAGATGTCCTGCATTTCCGATTCGGTAAAGCGAACATTCAGCGTATAGGACTTCTTCTCCCTCTTGCGTTTCAGGTACTTGCGTTCATCGTCGGTAAGCTGGCTCTCGGACTTGTGTGCAAGGCTCTTGTCAAGGTCTGCCTGCACCTCTTTGTCCAGTGCATAGTTGATAGCTCCCTCATAGCTCATACCTGTGGTTTCAAAAAACATCTGCTTGCGTGGTCTGCCATGCTTTTTCTTTTCGGTTTCCATTGTGGTGTCTCCTTTATCTCTATTTCGGCGTTAGCCGATTTTTTTATGACCGCTGTGCGGTCATTTCGGGGCTTGGGGTGTCCCCAACAAGCATTTTGTATTTTCGTACGTGTGCGGCGCAAAATACAATGCTTGTTATTTTTGTTGCGCTATGGCGCATATTTTTTTCGCCTGAGTTTATCTCTCTGCTCAGGCTTTCGATGCTCCGTCAGCGAATTCGTGGAGCGAATGCGACATCTCTCACCGCCGCTTCGATCGGCGGTATCTCGCTCACGCTCCTGCGTGATGCCCTCAATTATCATCGGTGTCAATATTCTAAACTGGCTCGACGCAGTTTCAGCGCAATGAGGGCGGCAATCTGGTGAAAAGTTTGCCGTTAAAATTTTCCCCATAACAACTTGACGAACTCGAAAACTCTAATGGCGCACAAAGTTCATGCGCCCTGCGAATAGACAGATAGCTCCGAAATTTGCTATAATATTATCGTGGGGTTAAATCAAATCCTGCGATACTCCAAACCGAAAAGAGGTGATGCGAATGAGCAAGAAAGCTAAGAGTGAGGTCACTGACAACTCTGCTGATACCGTCATGGACGGAGTGCTGTCTGAAAATCAGGCAAAGCTCAACAAGCTGAACAGTTCTATTCAGGCTGCCTATGAGCGCCGCCGTAAGATTATTACGGACAGCAAACTCTACACCTACGATAAGCTCTCACAGCTTTACGGCGGTGCTGAGGGGCAGGCACTTCTCGATGCTGTGACTGCGGAGCATACGCTCATCGGCAAGCTGACCGACAGCGGTATGTCCTACGCTGACATTGAGGGGCTGGTCGATAGCTCTGACGGTACAGACAGCAAGTCGGGCGATGATGCCGACAGTGGCTCTGCCGATGATGAATTTGTCGGGCAGACTTCTTTCTTCGGAGATAATTCCTACAAGGATTAACATATTTCCGACAACAAAACGATAGCTGTGTATTGGACGGCACTTGCCGTTCCGCACAGTTATATCACACACAACGAAAAGAGGGGCAGATAGAGAAAGCAATTCCCTCGCTCTAAAGCATAGAGATAGAGAAGCTAAAGGAGTAACAAGCTATGAAAAACAGAACAATGCAGGAGATGAACGAGCAGTATAAGGACTGTCCCGTTCAGGTCAACACCTATGAGGTGGACGGACGCACATACATTGTGCATAGTCACTTCATTGGTGAGCGTGACATCAATGATGTGATGTTTCAGTATGCGGAGAATAAGGCGATGAGCGAAATGCTCGGTCTTGTTCCGAAGGCTGTTACAGCGTAAAATTTTTTCCCAAAACCTATTGCCTTATTCCATAAGGTGCGCTATAATAGACTTATGGAATAAGGTCGCTTTGAGAGGAAAGGAGTTATTGATGTTACCAAAGCAGACCGAATATAAAGTTGGGATGTATATGCGCCTTTCAAAAGATGATGAAAGAAGCGGTGAATCCCTTTCGATAGAAAACCAGAGAAAGATACTCACGGAGTACATTACACAGCAGGGCTGGACGCTCTATGATGAGTATGTGGACGACGGTATCAGCGGCACTACGTTCGACAGACCGGGTGTACAGCGTTTGCTTGACGATGCAAAGACAGGCAGAATCAATCTGATACTCTGTAAGGATTTAAGCAGATTTGGTCGTAACTATATCCAAGTAGGACAGTACACAGATTACATATTCCCAATGTATAACATTCGCTTCATCGCTCTCACTGACAACGTGGATACGGCAAATTCTGCAAGTTCGGGAATGGACATGATGCCGATAATGAACGTTTTTAACGAGTGGCACAGTGCCAACACTTCCAAGAAGATCAGGGCTGTTGTTGAGTCTGGAGCAAAGTCAGGCAAGTATAGGACGACATTTGCGTCCTACGGGTATTTCAAGGGTGATGATGAAAAGCGTACACCTGTGATCGATCCTGTTGCCGCTGCTGTTGTACGCCGTATCTTTGAAATGAGGGCGGCAGGCTACAACATGAAGCGTATCGCCCAGGTGCTGAATGATGAGGGTATCCTCACTCCCGATGATTACAGGTACAGCTTGCTGAACAAAGAAACGCCACATTACAGTCTTCACCTGTGGAGCGTGGAAACGATAAAGCGATTGCTCCGTAATCAAATTTATATTGGCAACCTTGCCCAGCTCCGCACGACTACGGTTAGCTACAAAAATCACAAAGTTATCCGCAAGGAAGAAGATGAATGGGTGGTCGTTGAAAACAACCACGAGCCTATTATCAGCAGAGAATTGTGGGATAAAGTGCGTGAGATCGAAGCGTCTGTAAGTACGGGTAAGATGACAAAGCAAGGCATAACACTTCCGCTGACAGGTCTGTGTTATTGTGCGGACTGTGGTTCAAAGTTCAAGCAGGCTGGTTCTGCCAAGCGTAAAAGCACCGTTACGGGTTATTCCTGCGGACAGTATGCGAGATTTGGCAAGAAATACTGCTCCTCTCATTTCATAACAGCACACGCACTTCAGGATATTGTTCTTGCCGACATCAAACGCCAGATCGACTTTGTGATGAACGATGATAAGGCAAGAGAAAAGTATCTTGCAAGAAAGCAAGGGCTTTATGCAGAACAGCACAGCGGTGACAAGAAAAAGCTCCGTGACATCAACAAACGTATCGCAGAGCTTGACAGGCTGATCGCAAGTGTGTATGAGGACAAGGTTACAGGTAAGATGCCCGAAGATATGGCATTCACATTGCTCGACAAGTATCAGACCGAAAAGAAGTCTTTGCAGTCTGAGAGCGATGAAATGCAGAAGCACACTGATATGGCAAAGCAGGATGAAGCCGATGTGGACGAATATATCCGCCGTTTGAAAAGCTATGCAGGTGCTGAGGAGCTTACAAGACAGATGGCGCTTGATCTGATCGAGTATATAACGATAGATGAAAATCCGAGAAAGAAAGCTATCCCTCGTGATATTCACATCTACTACAAGCTGATCGACAAGCCCCTGAAAAACAAAAATAATGCCCTCGCTGAACAAGCAGGGGCAATCAAAAAATGACCGATTGATACTCAAAAGCTATTTTGTTGGATTGAAGATAAAAAACTACCCATAGTTCACGCTTACATTGTCCAGAGTCTGAGCGAAGAAGAAATCGTGCAGTTTGGTCGTGCCATACTGTTTATCTGGAAAGTTCAGATCACCAAACGGCACATTGCCCACTGCCACATCAAAAGAGCCATTCTGAAAATTGGTATTTTCAAAACCGGTTATCTGAATATCAGCATCGGGATAAAGCTGTTTTGCAATTCGTCCGCTGATAGAGTCAATTTCAACGCCATAGATATTTGTATGTTCAGCCATTTCCGACGGCATTTTACCAAGAAAATTGCCGACACCGCAGGACGGTTCAAGAAGATTGCCGCCATTGAAGCCGAACTTATCCAATGCTTCGTAGATTCCATCAATAATTGCAGGAGATGTGAAAAAGCTGTCAAGAACAGACTTTCTTGCATCTTCATATTCTTTCGGTGAAAGTGCGTTGGACAGCTGTGCGAACTCTTTGCTCCATTGCTCATTCTCAGAATCAAAAGCCTGTGCAAGACCGCCCCAACCAACGTATTTTGACAGAATTTCCTGTTCTTCTGGAGTAGCCGTTCTGTCCTCACTTTCAATTTGCTTTAATGTCTGAATGGCAAGCAGATTGTTTTTGAACTTGGTTTTTGCACCGCCTTCACCGAGATTGTCATCGGTTATGGTAAAATTCTGCGTCTTTTCATCTGCCTTAATTTGCTGTTCCGATTTTTCATCGGGAGCAGATATGTTTTCCGGCTTAATATCCGATTTTTCTGTTTTAAATCCACGCTGATTCCTGCGGTCAATATCGTCCTGCGTGATATATTTATCATGTTTAATAAGATCAGCAGTGAGTTTTGCAACTTCTGTCCAACTGAAATCAAATGTTTCCTTGCTGATTCCATTATCAATACTTCGGAGTGTAAACTGTATGCCTTTTGAGTCATGGGCAACGGAGAAGATATTGCCGTCAGCAGTATGACCACCTGTGCCATACTCGTTTTTCAGAAAGTCAGCAAATTCCTGAGTGCTTGGGTGATTTTCCTGAAAAAATGCTTCAATGCGAAATTTCCCATTCTCAAACCCGCTTCCACGCATGATCTCCTTGTGCAGTTCCTGAAAACGATCCACATCGGCAATCGGTTCACCATACTGAACAGGAGAAACAGTTTGTGCAGGTGCAGACGGGCTTACAGGTTCTGATTCTCCGAACAGAGTCAACTGCTCATATTCCTGTTTTCCGTTTCCAAAAGGTTTGAACTCCTTGTCATCTGCTACAAATCCAAGCCCTGCATCGGCAATGGTACTTTCAGAAAACAGCGGTGCATCATCAAAAATTTCATTTTCAGCCGATTTTCCGGTGATTGGTTCATCTTTCACAAGTTCTTTTTTCGGTGCTACAAACTGAACATCAGTAATCTCCGCATCGACCAGATTCCAACGATTGATATATTCGTCAGCTATCTTTTTCGCTTCTGCTGTATTTTTTGCCTGACAACGCATCGGTGAATTCGTACCGCTTTCTCTATCATAGATATATACGTCGAAAGTAAGTAAACCGGATTTCTGTTCAGGCTCTTTTTCATTTGCAATAGACTTGTCAGCCGTATCAAGTGTATCTGTATCTACAATACTTTCATGCATTTTTTCGGTATCACTCTGTTCCAAATTCTCAATACCTGCATGATGATTGGCAGATTCAACAACCTCAGACAAGAACGTTTCCAGTCCCTCTTGTGGCATGATGACATTGCCGGTATCACGTGAGAGCATGATTCTTCCTCTGTCCTCATTGATGCTGTCGATATGCCACTCTTTTCCCTGAAATTCAATATTATCGCCAACTTTGAACGGCAAATCAGAAGCCTTTGTTGGAATAACCGATACGATCTCATCATCAGAAAGCGATACCAGATCATCGAAATCAAGTACAGACAGAGCATTTTCATTCATTTCTGCAAGGGAGCTATACTTTTCATCACGGACAACATTGCCGTCATACTCAAATACAAGCCTGTACTGTTCCAGATCTGCATAGACAAGTACGGGGAGATCATGTTCCTCATCGGTTGTGTAGGCAAGAGCGATCTTTGCCATATCTGAAAACTCCGGTGATTCCCCAAACTCACGGTCGAGATACTCTGCTATATGCTGCTTTGCAATGTTAAGGTCTGTAGGTTCACGGCTCTGTACCTTTTCGGTCAGATCATCTTCTACTTTTATCATAGAATCTGCAATGGCAGTTGGTTCATTCTGAACTGGCTCAACAATTTCCACATCAGCAGCGGTACGGATCGGATGCTGTTCCTTGAAATTGTCCAAAATGCGTTGTTCTTCTGCGGTAAGTGCTGCATTTTCCGTTAAGAAAGGCACAACGTGGTCAAGCAGATAATTCAACGATTCACGGTCGTTTTCATTGTACAAAAACTCCTGTTTCAGTGCATTTTTCGCAAACTGTTCAATGTGATCGATCAGCGTTCCGCCGCCTGTTCCTGCACCGTCCCCAATGTCAAAACGTCCTGAATGACGGAATTCCTGTCCATCGATCATAGTGGTAACTGTAAAATCTGTTTTCTTGTACCAGCCTGCATTCAAACCTGCAACATTACGTTCTGTATGCTGTTTTTCATCGAGATAACCAAGTACCGCATTTGCAAGGGCAAATGACATTTCAGGATTATCCTGGACAAAATCAGCAAGCAAATCACTTTCGGTAAACCATTCCTTACTTTGGTCGCCAAAGCGGAACGATACGGAATCCGGTTCCGGAAGATTGATTTCATCATCGGATAACAATTCCTCACGCTGTGCAATTTGCAAGTCGAACTCCTGTTTGGCAGATAAAAGCAAATCGAGTTGCCTGCTATTATCAAGAAATTGGCTGGTGTCACTCTGGTCGAGATAGCCAATCAGCAGATCGTTCATTGTACCAAGCTGTGTAATGTCATAATCCTTAGAAACATAGTTTTCAATGACATTTGCCATGTTATTTCGTGCTGCAATTCCAATAGAGGAAGAAAGAGCCTGTATCTGCTGATTATCAAGCCCTATATTCTGCAAGTTTTCAAGAATTTGATTTTCACAGATCGTCTGACGAAGAATTGCCTGAAAATGTGGTGCATTCTCTTTTTCTGTGGTAAACATAACTTTGCCGTCACGAATCAGTCCTGAAAATTCTGCACCACGCTCGTAAAGCTTCGGTTCAATCTTATGATACTTGTCATGTGTCAAGGGCGAAATCATAAACTGTCGGTTTCGGATTTCTCTGTATGGTCTGTTGCCGATGATTTCTTGTGAAGCCTGTCGGCTATTCTGAATCATTGGTTTTCTCATAGCCTTTACGGCATCCTGAATAGCATTTATCTGAGAAATATCAGCCTGAGATACAGTCATGACCGCCTTGCCGCTTGGGTAAATTCTTGCGGAAAACGAAATATTTGCCTTGTTTGCCAGTTCTGCCATTTTGAGAATGGTTTCTCTGTCCTCGCTGATATAGGATTTCCGGGGAATATATTTGTAGTCTGTATTGCCGATAATATTTTTATCCTGCGGGATATGTTCTTTGCCCGACTTCTGCAATCTGCAAAGGGATTCATCAAGACCTGTAACATTCTTGAAATGGCCAATTTCAGAACTGTTTACCGCAATCATCGTGTTGCTGCCATCGCTGTATGCACAGTAATTCAGCCCCGATTTATCAGGTGCCTGCTGTATCTGCTGAAATGTATCTTCACGCATGACAGCAACGGTTTTATCTCTGTTATCCGTTGCTTCCTGCCAATAAGGATTACCGTATCGCTTCATTTTGTTCATTCTCCCTTGTAATATGTCATTCCAATCTTTTGCTCCATTTGGTGTTACTCTTTTCATGGCAGGATACCGAGCAATCAGTTTTTCGGCAAACTCGTTTCCTGCCTTATCGTTATCGGTGCAGAGATAGATGTTTTCAGGTGATATTGCATATCGTTTCATCGTTTCCGTTACCACAGAGGGCTTTACGCCTGCCATGGAAACCAACCTGTAATCACTTTGTTCAGAGTGCAGAGCGGCAAATGAGATTGCATCGATCGCACTCTCAAAAAAATAGGTGCTTTTTGGTTTGCCGCTGACTATTTCAAAGCCATAGCCGTCTGCTGCACCTTTATCAAACGATTTGAAACGCACATTTGACGTACCGACCTTTTCCGCACCGACCAGTAAGCCACTCTCATCGAAGATCTTGAATACTGCATTGCCTGTTTTTTCTTCCTGTGATAATCTTCCATCAGCGATCAGACCAGCAATTGCATCGTAGGACAGACCACAGATATTATGCAGATAGTCTGTGATACGGGAAATTTCCTTGCTGTCATGAACCATGATCTCACGATTTTTGGGCGGTTCAGCTTTTGAAATACTGTGGGAGTGAAACGGAATTGCTTTTTCATTGCTGAGTAACTCCACCGCAGAAATAAAGTCAAGTCCCATAAATTTCTGCACAAACTGGATGTTGCTGCCGCCTTTGTTTTCGGAAAAGCGAAACCACTTTCCAACTTCGCCGGCTTCGTTATTTTTGATATGCAGGCTGTCATGTTCTTGCAGAATATACTCTCTGCCAACCTGTTTTAAGGAAAATCCCTGACTTCTCAGGAAATCAGGGAGATTGACAAGATTGGCACGTTCGATCTGTTCCGGCGTAACTCGCATCAGAGTTCCTGCCCTTTGCTTTTAGATTCCCCTTGTTTCGGACTTTCTGCCTTCACTTCCTGTGCAAGCTTTTTCATCTTCTTTCGGCTGAAATAAGCCGGTGCTTCTGATTTTCTTACAGTTACGGCAGATTTGTCGCCGTCCAATCTTGCAGAGTAGGGAATGCTGTCCTTTTCAAGCTTTTGCATGGTTTCCTGTGCCTCTTTTTCTGACATTGGCTGAATTGCTCTGTCCTCTCTGGGAATCTGTCGGAACATTTCGGGATTTACAAGACAAACATGTGTATCCTTCGCTTTTTCCTTCGCAGCGTGGAAAGCACCCTCATTTTTCTTGGAAACAGTAATGGTAACACCCTTATCGGTTTCCACCGCCGAAAAAGGAATCTTCTGCTTTTCTAACTCTGTCATTATGATTGCACCCACCTTCGCCGGTTCGTTAGTAATCACTCTGTCCTCCGGCGGAATCTGCCTGTAATAGTTGGGATTGATTTTTCGTACTCCCGAACGGGTTTTCTGCGGTTCTTTCTTTTCCGGTGTTGGCTTCTCTGCTTGTTTCTCCACCTGTTTTTCCGGCTGTGCCTGCATGACCGTTTTCGCAAACAGATTTATCAGTCCTGCATGAGAACTGAGGGACAGACTTCTTTTCGTATAGAGTTCCGGCACATTCTGAAGCGTATCTCTTACAAAGTCCTTGACTTCTTTTGCGATTCTGCCGTCACTGGTACCGTTCAACGCACAGGCAAGAACAAAGGAGATACGGTCATCAGAAAATTTCTCACGCACGTCACTTAGTGCCTGTTCGGAATTCAGGGTATATCGCTCATAATCGTAATTCTGAGAGAGTGCCTGTGAGATCTCCTTTGCACATTCCATATTAGCCTTTGCCGATTCTCGGAAGGATTGCAGTGTGGCATCATCACAAGTGCTAAAATCAATTTCTTCCAGAAATAACGGCACATCGGGACGTTCTTCCTTTTTGCCATTGTTGATGATTCCATCAATCATGTTCATATCATCTTCCATAGACATTTCAGCATTGCGAAGATATTCAGCAGAATCAAGCGTTACGGTTTCAATCGGTTTGTCAAAATCAGACAAATCGCCACTTGACAAAAAGTCCGTATTTTCGATTTCGGCTTCTGTTTGTGCAATGGCTTTGTCAACAATATGATCGTTTGCATTTTCCATTTCAGGAGCATTTTCAAGCTTATGGATTTTCGCTTCCATAGCAGAGATACTTGATTTTACTGCTTCGATTTTTTGACCAAGCTTGAATTTTTCTGTCATGGAATCACTTTTTTCATACTGTTCAAACAGTTTGGAAAGCTTGCTCTTTTCTGCATTCATGCTGATACGCAGCAGACCGTTGCTGCTGTTCCGCAAATTTTCCATGGATTCCTTAAACAGTTCTCTGCGTTTCTGCGGATTTGGTATCATGAACGACTGAATGACGTTGCTGAAACTTCTGAGTTTTTCGGCTTTCAGCCTGACAACAGCGATACGGTCATCCAGTTTGGAAATTTTGTTCTCTGCTTTTCTGATGCTGTTTTCAATCTTCGGAATACGGTTTTCATGAATTGCATTGATTTTTGTTTCATTTGCTCTGATGATCGCAGATACAGCACCGGGAAGTTTACCGTTGTCCATTAAGTCCTGCAGCATAGCATTCGTCGCTTCAAGTCTTGCAGCTTTTTCTTCGAGCATCGCAATTCTGTTTTCACTCTTGCTGATCTGATCCTGTGTTTCAGCTTTCTGTTCCTGAAGATGATCCAGCGTGTCCATATGGCTGCCGTAAGCCATATGGAAAATCGGCAGCAGCGTTTCACTCTTGTGTGCATCCGCTTCAATCTCCGGCTGTTTTGTAACTTCGTTCTCTTGTATTGGCATTTACGTCACCCCTCGAAGAAATATATTTATATGATTCATCTCGTTCGCTCCATTTCATGATTTTTCTGCTTTATAGTTTCCTGATTCTCTGTTTCAGGTTCTTTGTCATCTACATACAAATCCTGTTCCAGTGCTTTCTTTATGCTGCAATTATCGCTGTGCCAACAGTTGACATAAGTTTGTGCAAGCATGATCTGAATATCAATCGGCTTGTTTTCCAATTGTGCAACCGTTACGCCCAAAACCGCAGCAATTTCAGGAAGCAGCAACCGTGCATAGTACTTACTGTCCGGTTCAGACAAAAAGAGAAGTATTTCCTCGGTATACGGCTTCATCGCTCATTGACCATTCTGGCAAGTTCGTTCTTATCCGTACCGATCGCATATTCATACATGAGATTCAGTTTTTCATTTTCAGAAAGCTGCATCAGACTACTGATCTCCATGCCTGTATTTTCCGCAATTTCGTGCATGCCGAGAAAGAGTGTTCCTTTTCGCCACAGCTTTTCGATTTCTTCATACTGCTTATGTGCCGAAAGTTCGTCACTTGCTTCATAGCTTTTCATGGCATCGCATATTTCAGCCTGTATTTCTTCCGGAAATGAACGGAGGCTGTCAGTGAGAACGCCGAGAACATCTGCCGCTTTTCTTAAAGTTTCCATATTCATGATGATTCCTTTCTTGTTGCCCAATTGTAATACGTCTTGCCGTTAAACGCATTTTCCGCCACCTTTGGAATTACAATGGTTTTTCTGCTGTTTTTGATATATGACGTTTCTTTCCCGGAAAGCAGAGACTTCAACTGTCCCTCAGAAAGTTCTACGCCATACACTTTTGAAAGATTCATGCCGCATCTGGCAGAACAGTACCAGCCGTATTTGCCCTTGATGACAGGCTTGCCGCATTTCGGACAGTTGCCGATACTGGGCTGTTTTTCGCCAAAAGAAACGGAATTATCGACCACACTGTACTTGCGTACTAAATCCGTCACAAAAGCATTGATCTCATCCATAAAGCAGTCAGCAGAGAGTGTGCCACGTTCCACTTCAAGCAGCTTGTTTTCCCAGTCGGCAGTCAGACGTGCGGATTTAACTTCATCGGGCATGACACGAATCAGATTTTTGCCTTTGTCAGTAGAAATGATTTTTTTGCCGTCACGCTGAATATATCCGTGCTTTACAAGATTTTCAATGGTGTTGGCTCTTGTTGCAGGTGTACCAAGTCCTTTTTTCTCCGCATTTTCGTCAAAATCTTCTGCACCTGCGTGTTCCATGGCAGAGAGAAGCGTATCTTCGGTAAATGATTTCGGCGGAGATATAAAATGTTCTGATTTTGCTGCCTTTGCTATAAAGTTCATACCATTTTCCAGATCGGGCAAACTTTTTTCATCGCTCTTTTCCGATTCTCCAATCTTACCGTCCAAGGCTTTCCAGCCGAATTTCAGAACTGTTCTTCCGATTGCAGTAAATGCTGTGTTTTCACATTCGAGTGTCACTTTTACAGCATCATATCGATATGCAGATGCCGAAGCACACAAAAGCCTTAAAGCAACCAGTTTCAGAATATTCTGTTCTCCCACAGCCAGTGCCGATATATCACACTTCACACCGCTTTCGGTTGGAATGATCGCATGATGTCCTGTGACCTTACGATTGTTGATGACCGCTTTGAGATTCGGTTCTGCAACACTTCCAAACCCAAAACGTTCGCTGATTGCCGGAATGAGAGCATAGGCGGTCTGTTCCATATCATCGGATAAGTACTGAGAATCGGTACGGGGATAGGTGACCAGTTTCTTCTCATAGAGGGACTGCATATAGTCGAGTGTCTGCTGTGCCGTGTAACCGAACTTTTTGTTTGCTTCACGCTGTAAGAAAGTCAGATCAAAAAGTTTCGGAGCAGATATGCTCTTGACCTCCTTTTTCACATGGGTTACCGTTACCGTTTTGCCGTTGCAGGAAGAAACCAGCCTATCAGCTGCATTCTCATCATCAATCCTTGCACTGGCTGCCTTGAAACCAATATCCAGATCTACCGTGAAATACTTTTGCTTGATGAAGTTCGCAATATCCGCATCACGTTTCACAATCATGGCAAGTGTTGGTGTTTGTACTCTGCCTGTATTCAGGTGGGCGTTGTATCGCACCGAAAACAATCTGGAACCATTCATGCCGACCAACCAGTCCGCCTTTGCACGGCAGAAGCCTGCCTGATAGAGATTGTCATACGCAGAACTGCTTTTCAGCTTATAGAAACCGTCCCTGATTGCCGATTCTTCCAGTGAGGAGATCCAAAGCCTTTTCACAGGCTTTTGACACTTTACAAGATTGTATACATATCGAAAAATACATTCGCCCTCACGGTCAGCATCGGTTGCACAGATAATTTCCGTGATGTTCCTGTCATTCATAAGCTGCTTCAATATTTTGAACTGGTCCTTGGAACTTTCAGAAATCTTAAATTTCCATTCTTCCGGAATCATGGGGAGCTGTGCAAAGCTCCATTTTGCCGCCCAATTTTCAGAATACTCGTCTGGAAACTGCAATCCGACCAGATGACCAAAACACCAGCTGACAACATAGCCGTTTCCCTCTAAGCAGCCGTTTTTCTTGGTGTTTGCACCGAGAACCTTTGCGAGTTCTCGGCTGACCGAAGGCTTTTCACCGATTACCAGAATACTCATACGAAATCATCTCCCATATCATCGCTGTCACGAAGTGCCTTGTTGTATCCCTTTCCATAACCCTTGCGGTAAAAAATTGTTCCTGCAATTACGGCGACTCCTGCCGCTGCAACTGCACCGATTATTTTGTAAATCCTGTTCATGTAAATCCACCCTTTCAATATTTAATTGGAGTACCGTAATTGATCTTTTTGATACTCTGAATGTTGTCAAAATCCAAACCATACCAGTTGTATGAGCCGTAGTTTCCTGTGAAAGAAACACAGTCCGGCAAATATTCATCGGCATGGATAAACTCCACGATACACTTGCCGTCACCGCCGAACGGGTGATACCAACGGTCGCCTTTGCTGTCACAGATCTTTACGGTAAACTGTGTCCCGTTTTCCAGCGTGATGAGGAATCGATCACCGCAGTAGCCGAAGAAAGTTCCCATGGCACAGCAGTAATCACCATATGCATCACGCATGATGCCTGTATTGGTAACCGGATCGGGAACAGCACCCTGAATCGCTGAATAGGACGGATCTCTCGTCAGACCGCTTGCTTTTTCATAGGCAAAACAGTCTGTCCAGCCGTCAATGTAGTCATATTCTTCGATCACTTCTACCGTTTCCGTTCTCTGTACCGTTGATGCAACCAGGTTTCCGTCTGCATCGGAAAGTTCAAACGTGTATTCTGAATTTTCACGAAGTCCTGTTACATAGCAAAGGGTATTGGATTTGAATTCAAAATAGGTGTTGTCCACATAGTCATCATTCACATTTTGGATTGCGGTAACTGTGTATTCCATATCCGCATCGCCGTTCCATTCCAGCTTGATGCAGGATACGGAAATGGTCGCTGCCGTCAGTGTAAAAGCATCTGCCAGTTTGCTTTCCGTGACAGGCGGCGTTGTGGAAACAGCCGTCCTGGTACTTGTGGCAGTTGACCTTGGAGCAGAATCCACCGGCGTTGCAGATGTAATCTGTGTTGTTGCAGGAACGGCAATATTCTGTTTCTGCACACTCTGATTCAGATCATAATGACCGCTGCCAAGCACCATAAAGAGGCTTGTGCCGACCGAGATCAGTTTTCTGGATAATATTGTACTAATTGGCATTTCGTTCACCTCGGTTGATCTGAATCACTGCCATTGTGAAAACGCCGATGCTTCCACCGATAATAAGACCTAATAGGAATTTAAGCATTCGTATTCTCCTTCGCTTTCTTTTTCATCATTTTCTGAAACGCTCGGTATTTGCGGGTATACGCATAAGAATCTCCGAATATATTCTGTGCTGCAGTGTACAGCTTTGGTTCATGTTTTCGGATGATTTCCAGTTCTTCCATCACTTTTGGGTTGTACGGACAGCCGACACATCCGGTACGTTTCATTCCATATTCCGTATAGCACCGGGAATGCTGTATTCCATAGAACTCCTCATAGGCTTTCTTATCGCTGTCCGTGTACCAGAATACAGGACGATAAGAATTACAGCCTTTGGATTTGCTTTCGGAAAAACACGTCTTGTAGCTGGCAGAACGAATTCCGCCCTCTGCCTTTCGCACACCAATAATTTCAAGGTCTGCATCGTATTCTTGAATCAGAAGCTTTGCAGGCTTTTTCTTGGCATACTCACAGCATTTGTTAGAGATTTTGAAATCCGGCGGATTTGCCATCATAAACTCTTTCAGCCACTTGTTTCTGCCAATAGAGAAGCGGCTCATTTTTACAACACCGTTTTCCGGTGAGTAATAGGCATTACACCACCATTGCAGGGCGATCTTGCAGTTCGGATATTGCTCCAACAATTCCGGCAAGGGTTTGTCCTCCCATTGAAATCCATGCTGCTGTAACCGCATGATCTGTTCGCTGACGTATTTGGAAAGAAAGGGCTGACCGTATTCCTTACAACAGACTGGAATTGGCTTGCAAGCCTTGATACGTTCGATCTTGATACCATACTTCTTTTCCAGATCGTTGAGATGTTCTTTTGTGGCACGGTATTCCAGTCCGGTATCGATCCAGAAGTAACGAACTTTCTTTTTTTCGTCCACATTGTGTATTACATCAAGCACAATGTCGCTGTCACTGCCGCCGCTGATACTGCAAAGTGGCGTATTGGAACGGGAAAGAACGCTGACTGCCTTTGCATAACCGTCAATAATGGCAAAATTCTTGGTATCCAAAGAAGCTTCAAACGCCTTAGACATTTTTCAATCCTCCCAAAATATGCGCAATTACGTCCACCGTCCAGCCATTGCCGATACACTTGTACCGCTGGGTATTGCTGATCCCAGCGGTGTAGTTGTCAGGTAGCGTCTGAAGTCTTTCTGCTTCTACAGGTGTCAGTTTGCGGATAACATAGTCACCGTCCGGCAGGTCTATCTTGTAAAGTCCGGTTTTCGCACCCATTCCGCCGCCGTTTGCCGTCATTGTGACCGATTTGCCGCAAACAGAATAAATCCGCTGTCCTTGTCCGCCGTTGCCAATCTGACCAATGCGAATGGGAACAGCGATCTTCTGACGGCTTTTTTCTGCTTTGTAAACCGGAAAAAGGTTTGTCCCAGCCTTGTAGTAAGTTGCAGGAATGGTATGGGATTTGCCGTTTACCGTTTCCACAGGAACAGCCACCATAGTACGCTGCTTTCGTTCCAAAGTGTTATGAAAAGCAGCACCCTGATAGCTGGCTGTGACACAGTAGCTTTTATTCTGCCATGAAACGCCGTTCTCCAGTACATCCTGCAGCAGAATGCCTTTGTCCAAAGGTTGTGTAACATGGGGAATATTCGTCCAGTAACAACGCTTTCGGTGCTGTCCTGACACCAAGGAAGAATTGATGACAATTGGCTCAACACCAAGTGTTTTGGAAATCTCATTTTTGATATTCCGGTGAATGGAATGGTTATTCTCATAGAGAAAATACCGGCACTCCGATTCCTGTAAGGCTCTCACATATTCACTGAAAAGTTTGAACCCTTCGCCGTCACAGGAAGTTTCTCTGCCTTGTTTTGCGATAGACCAGTATGTACAAGGAGAACCGCCAAGCAGCAGGTCATATCCCTTGAATTTTCTGAAATCACCGTCAAACACATTTCCGTGATGAACAATCTCAGGGTGATTTCTGCTTGAAACCGTTATGGCATATTTGTCAATTTCAAAAGCATCATAGGCTTCTACAGAAATCCCTATGCGTTTGAGTGCCACCATTCCGCAGGAGATGCCGTCAAAAAGGCTCAGTACCCTCATGCTTCATCGTCCTCATCTGTCACACTGCCGTAATCATCGTCATAATCTTCCTCGAAATCCTCAGCACCGGTATTTTTCTTCTTGCCGAATTTGCCCTTTTTCAGCAAAAGAACAGCACCGCCGATCACAGCCAGTACACCGACTCCAACAAGAATGAGTGCATTGCTGTTCATAGATGACGGCTGTTTGGTGGTAGATTTTTCTTCTGCACTTTCTGCTTCGCCGGTGGTTTCTTCCGCATGGTCAGAAACATCAACTGTCACACCGCCATTGGTGGCTGCATCGGCATATTTCTTTGCCTGTTCCGCAGGGTCTTTTTCTTCTTCTCCCTCGTTGCCTGCGTAGAGCAGAGAATACAAGTCGAAATCGTCTACCTTGTTCAGAAAGAATACATTGTCCTCATCACCCTCCGCAGAATAGTTGATCAGGATGTAGAACACATTGCCGTCTTTGGTGGTGACAGCAATAAACTGCATTTCTTCGCTGTCATAGATGATCTTCTCGTGCTTAATGAGCGTTGCATTGCCGTCTGTGTCATAATTCTCATCTGCATAATAGTCATGTCCTGTGTTATCAGTTTCATCATCGCTGTTTTCCATTGCTGCCTTGTTGTGCTGAATCTCATCAACCAATTTCTGCATATCTTCTTCATCGAGTTCCATGTTTGCAGCAGAAGAATCGTCTGCCATTTCTGTAATTGCCGCTGTTTCTTCTGCAAATACAGGAATGGCATTTCCTACACTTGCCAAAGTTAAAGCCATTGCAGAAAATACTGCCGCAACTGATTTTTTAGTGTTCCACATTTTTTCTATCCTCCATCACAATCTTTTGTTCATGCACCACGGAAGAAGCAGCAGTTAGCTTCGCAATAATCTCCTCCGTGGTCATGCCGTTGTCATGCAAAAACTTTTTGAGTGCTTCCACTTCAAGCATTTCTCGCTTGGCTTTCAGTTCCTCAAGAAGCTGCTTGTCCTGATTGATCTTTTCTTCAAGCTTCGGAATTTTCTTGTTGAGAGCGTCCAAAGCGGTTTCTTTTCTTGTCATTTTCATGCTCCTTAGTAGAGTACCAGTCTTGGGTCAATGTAGTCCCAGCCGTAACCGTCCGTATCAATCTCAATATGGAAATTGACATTCGTATTGGTTGTTTGTGCAAACATTTCGCCCTCATGGATCGTATCGCCCTCCGAATAGCCATTCAGAAGAACAGCATTGGCGATCGTCACTTCTGTATCTCGCTTTGTTCCGCCGGAACCGTCATACCAATACTGCACATCATCTTTTCGCAGGGTGATCTTCTGATTGGCAGTATCAACATCCTTGATTTTGCAGTCAAACGGAGCATAAAGCTTTGCACCGGTATTGCAGTAATATTTGATTCCCTGATACAGACCGTGATTGGTTTTGTTCCATTCCCACATATCGTAGCCAAACGCCTGTTTGACCGAATAATTCCGAATGGTATCGCCGGAAAGCATATTGCGAAGTGTCTGATGATTTCCATAAAGCGTTTCCGAACCGCTTTCCTGACCTGCAAGAAGCTTGTAGTATTCCAGCCGTTCTTCCTTGTGGGATTGACTTTTCAGCTTATCTTCGATCACCTGATCAAAGGTTTTCTTTTGTTTGACGTTGTAGTAGAGGTTACATTCCGTTTTCCAGTAGTACTTTTCATAATAGCCGTACATACAGGCATCATTTATGGTATCATTCCAGATATTCGTATCGGTCGGTGAAACCAAAAACCAAGCATCATTCCCATTCCAGCCCCAGAAAGAGCGATCGTATCGGGTATCTCCCTTCATGAAGAAAAATGTCTGCGTATCATTGTCGATGTAGTAAAACGGTGCACTTGTACCGGAATAATAGCGGTGATCCATAATCATGAACCCTGTCAAAGCATAGTCATCATGCGGATTCAGCACCCTGTAGTCCGCATTGATGCAGACGTAACCCTCGCTGTCAAAATACTGACTGAGTTCAGACGTATAGGCAATGGGTTTGAAACGATATTTGTATGGTCTGCCGCTGTAGATAAAGGCGTTTTCTTCTGCTCTGTAATATGTGCCGGTTTCTGCATTTCCGCCGCCCCAGTAGTTGTAGTTGGAAAGTTCCTCCCAGCGGGATTTATTGTCATACCAGTAGACAAACGCATATTCTGCGTTAAATATTTCTGTCAGCAGGTTTTCTGTATCACTTCCATAACTCCAATACTTGATGTCGCCGTTGTCATCTGCATCGAAATCGTAGTAGTAGGCACAAAGGAAAGACCACAGCTTGTACACGTCAAAATCATAGACCGGATCCCAGTCATAAACGGAAGAACGCCCCCAATACCAATTGTCGGGATCGTCCTTGAGGTTACGCTTGTTTGCTCCGAAAGCAGCAAGACCGTTTTTCCAGTCTGTATCACTGCTGACTTTCAGAATCTTCTCATTCATGTCATAGGCAAGTTTTGTGTAATATTTTTCCGCTTCCGACAAGTCATAATCCTGTGAAGCGTATGTACCGAGTACAAAACCCGAACCGCTTAAAATGCCGGAAAAGATCATGAGAATGAATGCCAACACTAAGGCGATAATGAGAATCGGAACAAGGCAGGCGAGCAGAACGGCTCTTGCTTCTTTGTTGTAGATGTTCTTGATAAATTGAAAAGCTTGTCTGAGTGCATTTTTCAGCCTGTCCCCAAAGGAATTCTTGGGTTGCTTTTTCGGCTTTTTTCTGCGTTTCACCTGTTCGCCCTTGCTTTTCAGCTTGTCCTCACGCTTTTGCAATCTTCGATGCTGATCTGATTTTTTCTGTTCCAGTTTCTCTTTCTTTTTCTGATTTCGTTCTTTCCGGTGATACGGCTTCATTTTTTCTACCGCTTGATCTACACCGTGGCGTTTCACAGATTCCACCGCAGAGAGAAAATCATTGTTTTCATCGGCATGAACTGCTTTCTGCCAGCCGCTTGCCGCAAGACGTTTGCCTGTGTAATTGGCAGGCTTTAAGACAAGCGGTGCAGGTCTGGACAGATCAGCGATCCGCCATTGCTTTCGGAGTGTCTTTTTCTGAAACTTCTTTTCTCTTTTCAGCTTTCGGGATACCGTTTTGATTCTTTTAGCATCGGTTTTGTATTGTTTTTTTCGCCTTTGAAATCGATGTGCGGCAACAGCTACAGTAAACGAATCCGATACTTGTATCTTCTTGAAACGCTTGAATGACTTTTTGCGTTCCCTGAATTTCCGTTTTTCCGCTTTCAGTTCCTTGCGTGACTTCGCAAGTTTTGGCTGATACTGTTCGCCCTTGAAAAGCTTGTATTCCGCTTTTTGCAGACGGTATCGTGCCTTTTCCAGTTTGAACTGTTTTTTCTGCTTGAAATGCCTGCGAGTTCCTGTCACAGCATCTTTGGCGATGACAAGGGTCGCAATTGTGCCGCGATGCATATCGTCAACCGCTTCCTGCCGATACTTCTGTTTCAGCTTGTATCGAACATCACGCTGAACTGCATTGCCGGTTTTCAAAGCAATTGTTTCCGCACCAAGTGCCGAACCCTCAGCGGTATGCCATGCCGTATGGGCAATGCGGTTGATCAGTTGTGCCGATCGTTTCAGGACTTTTCCACGGAATGTTTTCGGCTTTAAGCTGTCAAGAGATTTCGTGATGGACGGTTTATCGCCTGTAAACCTCGTTTTGAGATTCACTGCTCTGTGAATCAGACCATGTCCGGTATATCGGCTGCTTTTTTCTCCACGTCGGATACGGGCAGTTGTTTTGAATTTGCCGTTTTTACGCTGCTTGCGAACAAACTGCACCTGAAACTGCTTTTGCGATCTGCTGTATTTCCGGAGTTTCTTTTCCGCTTTTGCAAGCTGATGATGTGTTCTTTTTAGATTCGCCATAGCGTTTCGCTCCTGACTATTTCAGCTGCTGTTCCAACGGTTTTGTGGTAAGCAGGCTGTACATCACGGTATCGGTCGGGAAATTATCCGTAAATGGCAAAATGATCTTATCGTAACGAATCAGACCTTCACCGGGTCCGCTGTTGGTGACGAATTCCATTTGCTGCGGACTGATGTGGAGCTTTTCAGCGAGAATATCACGGTCGCCGGCAGCCTGATTCAGCATATATACAAAGTCCGAGTTGTCAAAGATGTTTTCCACCTCTGCACTGGACAGCAAGTCCTTGACATTTTGCGTAATGCCGGTCGGAACACCGCCCCATTTACGGAATCGCTTCCAGATCTCAGCGGAATATTTCGCCGTCTGTTCTTCCTTTAACAGAAGATGAAATTCATCGATATAGTAGCGGGTGACTTTTCGTTCCGCACGGTTTCGTGTCACTCTGTTCCAGACGTTATCCTGAACGATCAGCATACCGACCTTTTTCAGCTGATTGCCCAGTTCCTTAATGTCAAAGCAGATGATACGATTCTTCAAGTCAATATTCGTTCTGTGATTGAACAGATTCTGCGAGCCGTTGACATACATTTCAAGAGAGTTTGCTACACGAAGTGCGATTTCTCCCTCTTTGACAAGAGCATTGTGCAGATCGGACAGAGTCGGCATTTTTTCTCTGGACGGTCGATTTCGGAAAAAATCCATGTAGATAGCACGAACGCATCGGTCAATGACAGAACGTTCCTCCGCAGTCAGTCCGTACTTGCCGCCCACAATGATTTCACAAAGGGAAATGATAAAATCCGACTTTGTGGAGATCGGATTCTCATCCATGTTGTTTTCAAAGTTAATGTCCATCGGGTTGATATACTGTTCTGAACTGCTTGCTATTCGGATCAGCTGTCCGTGCAGATGCTGCACCAATGGGAAATATTCGCCTTCAGGGTCGCAGATGATAATGTCATCAGTTGTTTTCAGAAAACTGTCTAAGATCTCTCTTTTTACGCTAAATGACTTACCGGAACCCGGTGTGCCTAAAATCAGCCCATTTGGATTTTTGAGTCTGCTTCTGTTTGCCATGATCATGTTGCCGGAAACGGTATTCAAACCGTAGTATGTACCGCCAACCTGAAAGAGTTCCTGTGTAGTGAACGGAACAAATATTGCAACTCCCGATGTGTGCATCTCACGGGAAACCTGTATCTTGTTTACACCAAGCGGTAAACTGGAGGATAAATAATCCTCCTGCAAGTAGTCACAGGGCATCAGGGTGCAGTTATTTTTCTGACAGATACGCTTTAACAATTCCAGCTGCAAGCCTAAGTCTTTCTTATTTCTGGCGTAGTTGCGTATCGTAATGGAGATATGAAACAAGCGTTCATTCTTGCTGTTGAGGTCATCCAGCAGCTTTTCCAGATCCGTAATGTACATTTTGATTGCCGGAGGAAGAATATCCGGATCGTAGCCTGCTTTGGAAGCCTTCTTCTGTTCGTCAATTTTCATAGACTCCACAGCAGTCAGCTTTGTCTTGACAAATTTGAGTGCCGTGATCTGATCCAGCGGTGTAACGTGCAGATTGACACAGAAAAGGTGCTGTAATTCGAGAAAATCGGAAAGAATCGTATCCGGCAGTTCTCCTGCAAGAATGTTCATTCCATTGATCGCACCGAAAGAAGCACCAATCTCAAAGTTTGCCTTATTGAATTTCATGCCGGACGGAGCAATGAAGTCTTTCGTATTCCAGCCTGCTTTCAGCATTTCGTTCCAGTCAAAGACAAAAGGGGCACTCTGAAATGGGTTCAGGCTGTAATAGAGTGTTTCCAGTCTTTCTTTTCCGCTGAGTGCCTTTGCTTCCACATTGAAGCCCTTGAACATCTTGATAATTTCCGTCTGGATATTCAGAAGTTTTGGCTTTGCCTGTTTATAGGAACTTGCTTCAATGGTGAAAGTCAGGAATTTTCTGCATGACTGTCCGTTTTTGCCCGACAACAGCTTTGATGTCAGCATTTCGGAGTATTCTGCACGAATCTCATTGAAATCGTCCTCCTGTGCGGGAATCTGAATTTGCTTGACCAGTCCGTCCTGACTTCTGTTCTGATTTTCAAAGGTGAGCTGAAATGTGACGGTATTGTCAAAGTAATTGATCAGATCGCAGTACTTTGAGAAAATGCCGTTTTGTTCCTCAAATTCAGCAAGCTGATAATTGGTATCAAAGAACTGAATGGTCTTTGAAAATCTATGGT
>OFSC01000701.1_pt1 | contig 25948 bp, 19 predicted proteins | sample 1543201 | NCBI WGS metagenome assembly OFSC01 (sample SAMN04209228, study PRJEB22552) | human gut metagenome | biome: gut; material: feces | host: Homo sapiens | place: USA: Oklahoma
ATAAAGTCAACAAAAGAGAAGAGAACACGAGATACAAAAGAGAATAAGGAGTTGTAGACAGTCAACTCAATGTAATAAAATCTAAGCAAAGGAGGTACGGACCACCAGAAAGAGAATGTTCGTTTCATTTATAAGCTAAAGTGATTTAGTTATAGATGAAACAGGGAAAGCACTCTGTGAGAGTAACTGCTCATACATAGTACAGACAGATGAAACGGAAATTGATTTAAGAAACAAAAGAAAGTCCAATCGATTGGTAAAAGAACTGCAGTCTTAAAGAAACGAAAGAGAATGTCTGTAATAAAAGATAGGAACAAGCAGATGATCGTATTTTCAAAGTGATCCATAAGCGTATCAAAGGCAATAAATGCCCGGTCTGGTGAAAAGTATCATCAGGACGGAGAGAGATACCGGATCAAAGAAAGAAAAGCAAGGTGGAAAATAGATCCGAAGCAAGTGAATATACAAAAGAGAGCAGAAGAAAACCAGAGTGGATACAATTAAATATAGAGTCACAAAAGAAACAATTGTTTCGAAAGAGAGGCTTGGTCCAATGGACGAGATAGTTAAAAGACGGATATCGTAATCGAGAACGTGGTTAGTCAAAGATTCGATATCCGTCTTTTGTTGTATTTAATATAGGGGATCACAGACCTTTTAGATCAAAGGGCGGCGTATATTCTTCTTTTGCGCTGCTTTTTTCCTGTATAAATCCCTCAGTAAGTCCCAGAGAGAGCGCTGCATCCACTACCTTCTGGTATTCATAGGAGGTGATCCGACGATTGATATCCGGATGGTCGCAGCTATGGTAGAAGGGGGTGTACTGGCTTAAAAGGCTTAACAGGTACTGGCCTTTTGGAAGCTCTCTGCTGACCCATTCCATCAGGGCGATGGAATCATCCCTGTGTCCGGGGAGAACCATATGGCGCAGGATTACGCCTTTTTTCATAAGCAGGAAGGAAGGCTGGGAGGGCTCCTCAGGGGCGTGTTCCTCAAATACCGGAGCGCCTGTCTGAAGGATCATCTGATAGATAGCACGGGAAGCGGCTTCAAAGTAGTTCCCGCAGTTTGACAGACGGGCAGAAAGAGCGCTGTCATGGTACTTTAAATCAGGAAGCCAGATATCTACATAATCCTTTAAATATTCTACGATCTCAGGACGTTCATAGCCGCCGCAGTTATATACGATCGGGATCGAAAGGCGGGAGCGAACCTGATCCAGAGCAGGAAGGATTGAGGGGAGAAACTGAGTGGGGGTGACAAGATTGATATTATAGGCCCCCTGATCTTCCAGACGGAGAAAGATATCAGCCAACTCATTAGAAGTCAGCTCCTTTCCGAATTGTTCGCTGCTGATGGGATAATTCTGGCAGAAGCAGCATTTAAGGGTACATCCGGAAAAAAAGACGGTTCCGCTTCCGCCTCTGGCCCACTCCGGCCCGCTCAGACAGGGTTCTTCCCATTTATGGAGTGCTGCCCTGGCAGCCTTTAACTGATCGGTACATCCGCAGTAGCCGGTTTTGCGGCTGCGGTCAATGCGGCACATTCTGGGGCAGAGGGTACAGGATTCATAAGTGGGAAAACGGATCATGGCAAAAGCCCCTGCTCTTTGCGGTACAGATATCTTGGAAGTCCGTCCTCCAGAATATGCTGTGGCTGCCCCTGGATGAGCGGAAGAGCATAGGCGGTAAATTCCGGGCCGATATCGTTGTGATTGCCGGTGATCCAGTGAGGCGGGAAGATCTTTTCCTTATTGCAGACATTGGAAACATCTGTAAGGCCGAAACGGATGGAATAATCCGCTCCTTCTTCGCGTTCAAAGGTGATCATCTTTGCGGTCACGCCCTCAAGTGCGGCACGGACTGCAAAGCGTCCGGCCTCGCTGGCTTCGTTAATGTCCGTAAGAGAGGAGATAAGGCTGCTGCAGCGCTGGTTTACATTTAATTCTACAGAGCGAACCTTGACTCCGAAACGGCCTCTGACATAGCTTTCGAGCAGCTTTCCGCAGCCTGTAAGCATCTTGTGGCCAAAGGTATCGACCTGAGCTTCAGTAGAATATTCACATACCAGACGGCCGGAAGCATCGTGGATGCCTTCAGAAACACAGACAACCACAGCGGTGCTTTTCTTTAAAGCGCCTTCGATATCATTTAAAAACGCTTCCATATCAAAATCAGATTCCGGCAGATAGATGAGCAGGGGATTGTCGCCGGGAAACTTTCTTGCCAGGGCGCTGGCAGCAGTGACCCAGCCTGCATGACGGCCCATGAGTTCAATAATGGTGACAGCCGGCTGCTGATAGACAGAAGCATCCAGAACGATTTCACGGACAGTAGACGCTACATATCGGGCAGCGCTGCCGTAGCCGGGGGTGTGGTCGGTTACAGGAAGATCGTTGTCAATGGTTTTTGGAACGCCGATAAAAACGATATCCTCTTTTGCCATGGCAGCATATCTGGACAATTTGTCTGCGGTGTCCATGGAATCATTTCCGCCGATGTAGAATACAGCTCCGATATTCATGGCTTTAAATTTTTCAAATAACAAGGGGTATACGGAAGCATCCATATTTTCAGGAAGCTTATAGCGGCAGGAGCCCAGATATGCGGCGGGCGTCAGGCGCAGAAGTTCCAAATCCTCTTTGGAAAGCTCTGCGGAGAGATTTATGGTATGGCCGGACAGAAAGCCTTCGATGCCGTTTATCATGCCATAGACAGCTCCAATCTCATCCGGATGGGAAAGTCCTTCCTGGATCACGCCGTATAAGCTGGCGTTGATCACAGCTGTGGGACCGCCGGACTGGCCTACAAGTATATTTTTCTTCAAGGGAAAATCCTCCTCTCATGTATACAGTGATCGTCTGGACAGCTGCAGAAGAAGTCCAGATTCTTTTGTAAGTATATCTGATAAAAATGGGAAATGCAATCCGTTTGTGATATTGCATATAAAACCCGTATTTTTTTGTAACATATTTCCTATTGCATTTTAGGTAAAAAAATGATAGTCTGTATACAGGTAAAAAAGTTGTATACAAACTCAAAAAGTTAAATACAAATATTTTAAAGGAGGAATCGGAGAATGGATATTCGCTATTCTGCCAACCAGAGGGATGTAAAGCGCTACACAACAGAGGAATTAAGAAACGAATTCCTCATCACAGATCTGTACAAGGCTAATGAGGTAGTTGCCGTATACTCTCATGTAGACCGTATGGTTACTCTGGGATGTATGCCTACTACAGAGAAGGTTTCTATTGATAAGGGAATCGACTGCTGGAAGAACTTCGGCACCCATTACTTTTTAGAGCGCCGTGAGATCGGTATTTTTAATATCGGCGGCGAGGGAACCATCACAGCAGACGGCCAGACCTTTAAGATGGGATACAAGGACTGCCTGTACATTACAAAGGGCACAAAGGAAGTTTATTTTGAGAGCACCGACGCTGAGAAGCCTGCAAAGTTCTACATGGTCAGCGCACCGGCTCATACTTCCTACACAACTACCTTTATTCCGATTGAGAAGGCTGCAAAGAGACCCTGCGGCGAGGCAGAGACCTCCAATAAGCGTACCATCAATCAGTTCATCCATCCGGATGTACTTAAGACCTGCCAGCTGTCCATGGGCATGACCGTATTAGAGCCAGGCAGCGTATGGAACACCATGCCGTCTCATACACATGAGCGCCGTATGGAGATTTATATGTACTTTGAGGTTCCGGGCGACAACGTAGTATTCCATATGATGGGAGAACCCACTGAGACAAGACATATTGTCATGAAGAATGAGGAGGCTGTGATCAGCCCGTCCTGGAGCATCCACAGCGGCGCCGGCACTTCCAACTATACCTTTATCTGGGCTATGGGCGGAGAGAACATGGAGTTCGACGATATGGATACCATGATGCCAAACGAGATGATGTAAGTTCATCCGAACGATTCTGTTAAAAATATATGGAGGATAAAGAAATGGCTGATTATTTAAACAACTTTTCACTTGAAGGCAAGGTAGCCCTGGTAACAGGCGCTTCCTACGGCATCGGCTTTGCAATCGCAAAGGCAATGGCAGGCGCAGGCGCTACCATCGTTTTCAACGATATCAAGCAGGAATTGGTAGACAAAGGCTTGGCTGCTTATCAGGAAAAAGGTATCAAGGCTTTCGGTTATGTTTGTGACGTTACCAGCGAAGAACAAGTGAACGCTTTGGTTGCACAGGTAGAAAAAGAGGTAGGTGTTATCGATATCCTTGTAAACAATGCAGGTATTATCAAACGTATTCCGATGTGCGACATGAGTGCGGCAGAATTCCGTCAGGTTATCGACGTTGACTTGAATGCTCCGTTTATCGTGTCTAAAGCCGTTATCCCCGGCATGATTAAGAAAGGTCATGGAAAGATTATCAATATCTGTTCTATGATGAGTGAGCTGGGACGTGAAACTGTATCTGCTTATGCAGCTGCCAAGGGTGGTTTGAAGATGCTGACCCGTAATATTGCTTCTGAATATGGTGAATACAATATTCAGTGTAACGGTATCGGTCCGGGTTATATCGCTACTCCTCAGACAGCTCCGTTGCGTGAACTTCAGGCTGATGGTTCACGCCATCCGTTCGACCAGTTCATCATTGCCAAGACTCCGGCTGCACGTTGGGGAACTCCTGAAGATTTGCAGGGTCCTGCTGTGTTCCTGGCATCAGATGCTTCTGATTTCGTCAACGGTCATGTGCTTTACGTTGACGGCGGTATTTTGGCTTATATCGGTAAACAACCCAAATAATATAAAGCCCGGAAAGGGTTATTTTCAGGTACGGATGGGGGATGTGTCAAAACAGCATTATCCATGTTTTGACACAACCCCATTCTCCTTTCATTAATTATAGATAATATGAAGAAAATCTTTTTAGCAGTGGCAGCGGCATGTTCGTTGTGTTCTTGTTCGCAACAGCAGCCGGTTACTGTAACTGTTACCAATCCTTTGGCTATAGACCGCAGCGGCGAGATGGTGGAAGTATCCATGGCGGAAATTTCATCTAAGTTGCAATTGCCGGATACGGCGCAAGTGATTGTATTGGATGAAAACGACCTGGAAGTTCCTTATCAGGTCACTTATAATGATATGCTTATTTTTCCCACCTCGGTAAAGGCATCTTCCACAGCCACTTATACTATTAAACCGGGTAATCCGCAACCGGTGGATGTCATTTCCTGCGGTCGTGTTTATCCCGAACGTGTAGATGATATTGCTTGGGAAAACGACCGTGCGGCTTATCGCGCTTATGGTCCTGCACTGCAGGCAACCGGAGAAAAGGCTTACGGTTATGACGTATTTACCAAACGTGTTCCCGAACCGGTGGTGGAAGACCGCTATGACGGCGAGTTGAATAGGAATATCTCTTATCATGTAGATCACGGTAACGGTATGGATGTATATGCAGTAGGACCTACATTGGGTGGCGGTGCGGCAGCTTTGTTCCCCGACAGCACCATTGCTTATCCGTATTGTTGGAAAGAATGTGAAGTGTTGGATAATGGTCCGCTTCGTTTCACGGCAAAATTGGTTTATAATCCATTGGTTATAAAAGGAGATAGCAATGTAGTGGAAACTCGTGTTATTTCGCTGGATAAAGGTTCACAGTTGAACAAAACAGTGATTTCTTATACTGATTTGAAAGAAGTGACTCCTATTGTAGCCGGTATCGTTATCCATAAAGAAAATCCGACAGGATATTCTTTCGATTCCAATGCCGGGTATATTGCTTATGCCGATTCTACTCAAAATCCGCGAAATAATAATGGCGTTATTTATGTGGGTGCTGTATTTCCTGCCAGTCTGAATGCTGCAAAAGCTCAGCTCTTCCCCGAAGCAGAACGAAAAGAACATGGTGGCGCCCTTGGACATGTGTTGGGCATCAGCGACTATGAACCGGGAACCGAATATGTTTACTATTGGGGTTCCGGATGGAGCAAATATGGTTTTGCCGCCGATACTGAATGGACGAAATATTTGGAGAATTTTGCCCAACAGGTACGTAACCCATTGACAGTGACTGTGAAATAAAAGAATATAGTGGATGATTAAAAAGTTACCTGAAAAAGCCGTGTGCTTCAAGGTAACTTTTTCTTTTTATTGAATAACTGGAATACGATGATGAAACAAAGAATAATTATTGGTTTCTTATGTATTTGTCTGGCAAGTATGGCTTTTGCTCAGGAGCGTATCCGTATTGAACATGGACCTTATTTGCAGAATTTGAAAGAAACGGAGACAACCATTGTATGGATGGCCAGCAAGCCGTCTGTCGGTTGGGTGGAATTAGCTCCCGATGACGGTAGTACATATTATCAAAAAGAACGGGAGAAGTTTTTTGATACAACAAACGGTGTGAAGAACACTTCCTTGTTGCATGTGGTGAAGATTAGCGGACTAAAACCGGGTACCGGTTATCGTTACCGGGTATACGCACAGGAAGTTTTGGACCATCAAGGTGTGGAAGTGACTTACGGAAAAGTAGCGGCAACGGATGTATATGGTGCCAAACCGCTTGTATTCACTACAAACGACCGTCATAAGCCGGAGACTTCTTTTGCAATGATTAATGATATTCATGGTCGTACAGACGATATTCCGAAATTGCTGGAGGTTGCAGACTACAAAAAGATGGATATGATTATCTTTAATGGGGATATGTTGACTCAGCTAAAAGATGAGTCAGGGTTGTTCAGCGGATTTATGGATGTTGCCATAGATTTGTTTGCAAAAGAAAAACCGATGTATTATGCACGTGGCAACCATGAAACCCGCGGACTGTTTGCCACTTCTTTTCAGCGCTATTTTTCGCCTAAAGAACCTCATTTGTATTATCTGGTGAGACAGGGGCCTGTTTGTTTTATCTTTTTGGATACAGGCGAAGATAAACCGGATTCCGACATAGAATATAGTGGCATTACGGATTATGACCGTTATCGCACGGAACAGGCGCAATGGTTGGCACGGGCAGTGCAGTCGGATGATTTCAAGCAGGCAAAGTACAAGATTGTCATTGCGCACATGCCTCCTTTACCCGATAAAAACTTGTGGCATGGGCAAATGGAAGTGCTTGAAAAGTTTGTTCCTATATTGAATCAGGCCGGTGTGGATGTTATGCTTTCGGGACATTTACATCGTTATTTTAACAACAAACCGACCGATAAGGTGAAGTTCCCTGTCATTGATAATGCACATAAGACAGTTATTAAGGCAGTGGCAGAGAGCAATCAGCTGGTGCTTGAGGTGAAAGATCTGCAGGGGAAGCCGGTAGATACGATTGTAATCCCTGCCAAATAAATGAAAGCTGTTTGTCAGCTGCCCTAAGCGTTTTCTTCTTTTGACACATCCTCCTACAGCAGACGATTTGATGGGCCATTGGGGAGTTGCCACACTCCCTTTCTTTCCCTTGTTGCGCCTTAAAAGTTCTTTTTGATGATTTCCTGCATTACTTCCGAGTTCCTGTCTTCGTCATTCGCTTCTTTTCTCAGTTCCAGCAAGCGTGCCTTCATCTCTTTGATAACCGGAGCATACTCGGCATCTTTATATGCGTTGTGATTTTCGTGCGGGTCTTTCTGCAAGTCATAGAACTCCCAAGCCGGAGCAGTCGGAGTATCGTCCGAACCGGTGGCATCCAGCTTATTGCCGTAAAGGAACATCAGCTTATAGCGTTCATTGCGGATGCCGATGTGTGCCGGACGAATGGTGTGGTGTGTCCAGTAACGGTAATACATATCTTTGCGCCAATTTTCGGGTGTGTTTCCGGCAAGGTTGTCCCGGAAACTTTGTCCTTGCGATTTGTTTGGAGTCTTTACGTGGGCATAGTCGGCAAGCATGGCTGCAAAGTCTGTGTTCAGAATAATATCCTTGTTGCGTGTGCCGGCAGGTATCTCTTTGGGATAGCGGATGACAAACGGCATGCGGAGTGGTTCCTCATACATCATTCGTTTATCAAAGAATCCATGTTCTCCCAGGAAGTATCCTTGGTCTGATACATAAATGACGATGGTATTCTTTGCCAATCCTTTTTCGTCCAGATAGCGGAGCAGTCGGCCGATATTGTCGTCGATGGTGGCACCGCAGCGCAGATAATCTTTTATCATTTTCTGATATATCTTCTTTCGGGCGGAGATACTGTCCATGCCTTCGGTGCTGAAGGGGAGTTCGGGATATTGGCACCACCAGGGGCCTTTGGATGCCTGTTCCCATCGCCATCCCATGTTCTCAAGCTGACGTCCGGTGAAGGTGCGTCCCGAAGCAATGGTATCGAACTCCATCATGGTGTCGGGTTCGGGAAAGGTTACGTCATCATATAGATGTTTCATGCGTTCGGGGAAATCCCACGGCTCATGGGTTGCCTTAAAGTGGCAGCAGAGCATGAACGGTTTATCGGTGTTGCGTTCTTCCATCCATTGGATACATTTGTCTGTCACCAAGTCGGTGGAGAAGCCTTTTTCTTCTGTGCCGTATCGTCCTTCGGTATCATCTTTCCAGTTTTCGGCTGTTTTGAAAACCGGGTTAATGTATTCTCCCTGGTCGTGAAACACGCTGAAGGTGTCGAAGCCGGAGGGTTGTGTCTTGAGGTGCCATTTACCGAAAAGGGCTGTCTGATAGCCGCCTGCCTGCATTTGTTTGGCAATATTGTCCTGGTTGCGGTCGAAGCTGTCTTCCAATGTTCTTACACCGTTGAGATGGCTGTAGGCACCTGTCAGGATGGTGGCGCGACTGGGAGCAGAGATGGAATTGGTGCAAAAGCAGTTGTCCAGCACGCATCCTTCATCGGCAAGGCGTTTGATATTGTCGTTCTTTACATATGGAGCCAGTATACCTCCGTAAATGCCCCATGACTGTGAGGTGTGGTCATCCGATAGAATGAATAGGATATTGGGGCGTTCTTTGTCTTGTTCTTGCGCTTGGAGCTCTCCTGCCGACAGTGGTTGGCAAAGCAATGCGCCGGTCAGTAATTGAAGTGTTTTTCTTTTCATCATGGTTTTGTGTGTTTTTATTTGAATGGTTATCCGGCTGTGATTAGTCGAACACCTTGAATTCATATCCTTGTTCCAGTAACCATTCAATGGCTCTCGGCAATGCATATTTCATGTTTTTTTCTGCTTTAAGCGAGTCGTGGAAGGTGATGATGGAGCCGTTGCGCACATAGTGCTTGACCTTGCGTAGCACTTGCCGCCCGTTCAGTCGTTTGCTGTAGTCGCGGGTGACGAGGTCCCACATTACTATCTGGTATTTGTGGCGGAGCACCATATATTGCATCCAGCGCATGTGTCCGTGTGGCGGTCGGAAGAGGTTGGTGTGAATCAGTTCGTTTGCCTTATCGGTGTTGGCCAGATAATTATCGCTCCGGTATTCGAATCCGCGAATATGATTAAAAGTATGGTTGCCCAGCCGATGTCCGCGGTCTACTATCATCTTGAATTCTTCGGGATGCTTGCGTACATTGTCGCCCACCAAAAAGAAGGTGGCTTTGATATTGTATTTATCCAGCAAATCGAGCACCCATGGCGTGATTTCGGGAATAGGTCCGTCATCAAATGTAAGATAGACCGCTTTGACATGCTTATCCATGCGCCAGAAGGCGCGTGGATAGAGCATGCGGAGTATCAGTGGCGGTTGTTCTATTAACATAAGCGTGCGTGCTTTTTATTTTCTTTTTCCGCCTACGCGGTTGTTGAATACTTCATAAAGTTCTTCAAACTTCTTGACATAGTGTGCCGACATATCCGATTTCGGTTTCTGTTCGCTTTCGCTTTCCACACCGCTTGCGGTATTGCAACGTGCCAAAGTCTTGTTGAGTTCGTCCAGAATATAGAAATTGCGGACACACTCTTCATACGAATTGGCCAAGCGCTGGTCGTCAAGGCTCAGATACCAGCTGATATATTCCACTGCCTTGTTTGCCAGGTCGCTCAGGATGGCTTCTGCTTTTTCCGTCTCGCCCAAAGCCAGATAATCGTCTGCCATTTCTTTCGAGCTGCTCATGATATAATCATGGGGCACGGTTGTGCTGGGAATTACTTTCAGACTATAGTCGAGAACTTCCAGTGCTTTGTCTTTCTTGCCTTCCTTTATCAGTTGGCTGGCAAGTTGGATAAACATACGGCGGTGTGTCAGGCACATGCGCATGACTGTCTCGTCAATATAGATATTCGGATTGTCAATGCCTCCGAACTTAAACTTGTTCATCAGGTTGTCATACATTTTTTCCGAATCGATGCGTGCGTTGAGTGCTGTGGTATTGAATGGAGTGATGCGGTAGGCAAGACCTTCCTGAATGAAGTTGTTGCCTAAGTTCAGGTGATTGTCGCTGCCCACGGTGATGGCCATGTACAACGGACGTTCCCAGTTGGTGTTTGCCAGCATTTCGAGCATCATCAGTTCACTCTTGTAAAGCATACGCTTGCCTTTCAGTGAGATGTTCATATACTCGGGTATCTCACCGTGCAATGAGTCGGGAATCATCATGCCCGAGCGTTTGATGGCTTCTTTGTCCAGCTTGATGACGATACTGTCTGTAGGAATCATCTGCAGACCTTCTTTCGGAGAGCGTACCCAGTATTTCAGGATATTCTTCAGTTCATAAGGATTCTCTCCGAACTCTCTCACAGCATCTTCGGGGTTTTGTTTATAGAAGTTCTTGATGCTTTCCATTACTTCGGGACGGATGGCAACGGCTTCGTTATGTCCCTGCACATATTCCAGGCGACTCCAGTCGATAGGTACGGCAGGTGAATCGTATGCCTGACGCTTCATCTGGTCAATATACCAGTCTGTCTGCAGGTAACTCAGGTTGCACACACGCACGTCGGTGCGGAAGCCTTCAGTCTCCTGATTATACCACAAGGGGAATGTATCGTTGTCACCATTGGTGAAGATAATCGGATTGCCTTCTTCCTGAACAGTGCTCAAATAGTTTTGTCCGAAGTCGCGTGCCACATAGCGGTTGCTGCGGTCATGGTCATCCCAAGTCTGGCTTACCATTTGGATGGGAACCAACAGGCAAACAACTGTTGCAAGAACGGATGCCGGTTTTTCACCGATTTTCTTCTGTAACCATTCTGAGATACCTGCCACACCCATACCAATCCAGATTGCGAAAGCATAGAACGAACCGGCATAAGCATAGTCGCGTTCACGGGGTTGAAGAGGTGTCTGGTTCAGGTAAAGCACAATGGCAAGACCGGTCATAAAGAACAGGAAGAATACAATCCAGAACTGTTGGATACCAATCGGTTCATAGATTATTTTTCCGTCCGGTGTGGTGATGCGTCTCACCTTGTAAGCCTGCCAGAACAGACCGATAAGTCCGAGTAAAAGAGGCAGACAGTAGAATACATTATGCCCTTTATTGTTCTTCAGGTCGGAGGGGAGCAGGCTTTGGTCACCTACCAGGAATTTGTCAATGACCGGAATGCCGGTAATCCAGTTTCCGTGTTCTATTTCTCCTTGTCCCTGAATGTCATTCTGACGTCCGGCAAAGTTCCACATAAAGTATCTCCAATACATGAAGTTCACTTGATAAGAGAAAAAGAACTTGATGTTCTCCCATTGGGTAGGAACCTTTACCATCATCATCTGTCCGCATTGGTCGTAAGGCACTTGTGTACCTTCCACGCCGCCCAGCCAGTCTTCGTAGGCTTGCGGGTGACCGGGTGCATCGCTGTACATACGCGGGAACAGCATATTCTGTGCATACTTATATTCTGTTTTATGGCGAACCACTTCGTAGCTGTCTTTTTCGTCGGGAGTAGCTTTTTCTTTCCGTTGATATACCGGAGCTCCTTCTGTCACATCATACACGCATCCGCCGTCCACTTCCTTCAGTGCCGGTTTTGAGGTGTAAGCCTGTCCGTAGAACAAAGGACGGGTTCCGTATTGTTCGCGGCCAAGATATTCACCCAGCGTGAAGATATCTTCCGGTGAGTTCTGATCCATCGGTGTATTGGCTGTGGAACGAATCACGATGAGCGCGTAGGATGAATAACCTACCATAATCATCATGATGCAAAGCAAAGAGGTATTGAGCGTGCGTGCACTGATTTGGTATTTTTTGTCCAGCTTGGCAAACAGGTAGATACCTAATGCTGCCAAGACAATGATGCCGATGAACGTGCTGCTCCATCCGTGTCCGTAGAATGGGATGCCCAGCATGGCAATGGTGACAAGGAAGGAGATGTTCATGCGTTTGCGGCTCTTTTCCACATAACTTTCATATACTCCCCAAATGATGGAGGCGGCCAACAGGATGATGTAAACAATCAATCCGCTGTTGAAAGGCATTCCTAATCCGTTGACAAACAGTAGTTCAAACCATCCGCCCACTTTCACTACGCCCGGTACGATGCCATAAAGCACAGCAGCCACCAGCACCATCGAGCCGGCTAAGGCAAGCAGGCTGCCTTTCAGGTTGGCATTGGGGTTCTTTTTGTAATAGTAAACCAATACAATGGCGGGGATACACAGTAAGTTAAGTAAGTGCACACCAATGGAAAGTCCTGTCAGATAGGCTATCAGAATGAGCCAACGGTCACTGTGAGGTTCGTTTGCCACGCTTTCCCACTTCAGGATAAGCCAGAATACCACTGCTGTGAACAGGCTGGAATAGGCATATACTTCACCTTCTACGGCACTGAACCAGAAGGTGTCGCTCCATGTGTAAGCCAAAGCTCCCACAAGACCCGAACCCATTATAGTAATGAGTTTGCCCAATGTCATTTCGTTATCGTCGGGGCATACCAGTTTTTTTACGAGGTGTGTGATACTCCAAAACAGGAATAAGATACACGCCGCACTCATCAGGGCACTCATGGTGTTTACCATCCGGGCCACTTGGCCGGGGTCGCTTGTGAACTGGCTGAATAAGTTGGCGGTAAGCATAAAGAAAGGTGCGCCGGGGGGGTGTCCTACCTCAAGTTTGTAGCCGGTAGTGATAAATTCCGGGCAATCCCAGAAGCTGGCAGTCGGTTCAATAGTCATGCAATAGGTAATTGCTGCGATGACAAAAGTAACCCAACCAACCAGATTGTTTACTAATTTGTACTGTTTCATGAAATTATATTTGTTTCGTTAACATTCGATGGGCACAAAGATAGTAAAGAAATAGTTATTTACCGTCTGAATGTCTGTTATTTAGTGTTACGACTGTTAGTCTTAGAGTTTTTTTTGTAATTTCGCCTCACTTATTAAATCTAAAGAATATGAATTTCATGAATAGAGTAATTGTTGCTTGTTGCATTTTGTTATGTACTTCTGTATGGAAGATAAGTGCTCAGGATTATCCTTTCCGCCGGGCAGACTTGCCGGTGGAGGAGAGAGTGGAAGATTTAGTCCGTCGGATGACACTGGAAGAAAAGATAGACTTGTTGGCAGGTTATCAGGATTTCTATCTTCATCCTTGCGAACGATTGGGTATACCTGCTTTCAAATTGGCGGACGGACCTTTGGGACTTGCTTCATGGGGATTGTTCGGCAAGGCGACAGCCTTTCCGTCGGCATTGTCTTTGGCGGCATCATGGAATAGGGACTTGGCAGCCCGGGTAGGCGACTGCTACGGACAGGAATGGCGTGCCCGGGGCATTCATTTCCTTTTGGCGCCGGGAGTGAACACTTACAGAGCTTCAAAGGGGGCCCGGAACTTTGAATACATGGGTGAAGACCCTTATCTGTCTTCGGAGATGGTTGTTCCTTTCATCAAGGGGGTGCAGGAAAGGGGTGTGATAGCCACCGTGAAACATTTTGCAGCCAATGACCAGGAGTACGACCGTTATAGGGTCAGTTCGGAAGTGTCCGAGCGTGCGTTGCGAGAGATATACTTGCCGGCATTTAAGGCAGCAGTGCAAAAGGCGGGGGTGAAAGCTGTGATGACCGGCTATAACTTGTTGAACGGCGTATATTGTACGGAAAATAAATATCTTATCGATATATTGAAGAAGGAATGGGGATTTAAAGGAATGCTGATGTCCGACTGGGCATGTACCTATTCGGCAGACAAGGCTGCCAACCATGGACTTGACCTTGAGATGGGCAGTAACGACTGGTTTGTCAGAGAGAAATTGTTACCTCTCATTGAACAGGGAGTGGTGACGGAGGAGACTATTAACGAGAAGGTACGGAGGATTTACGGAACCTGCATCGAAATGGGATTTTTTGACCGCCCGCAGTTGGATACGACTATTCCTGTTTATAACCCGAAAGCCAACCGAATGGCATACGAGGCAGCCAAGGAGGGAATGATTCTTCTGAAGAATGAAGATAACCTGTTGCCGTTGAAGCGGGTGACTAAGATTGCAGTAATCGGACCCAATGCTTGTTATAACCTGGTGACGGACAGGCAGAATAATGTAAACGGCACTACTTATGGGGGTGGTGGCAGTTCTAAGGTACATCCTTGGCATGTTACTTCTGTTCTGCAAGGGATAGAGGCGGAATATCCCGATGCGGAAGTGTGGTATGCGGAAGGAATATCCAATGCATATAAGCCGAGATTGTTCCGTTCTGCTAAGTTTTATACCGAGGATGGAAAACAAGGGCTGAGAGCAAAATATTATAAAATGGGGCAAGGCGACGGCAGTGCTTTGCCCGATAAGCTGATGCAGCAACAGGCGAAGGCGGCGGGAAGAACGGAAGATAGTCATAATGGTGTTTCTGCTGTTTCGTCTTCTGTCTCTGCAAAAAGTTCGGACAAGGAGCCGGTGATGGAAAGAATCGACCGGCATGTGGATTTCTCTTGGTGGGGAACTCCGAAGGAAGGTTTGGGCGAGGATTATCGTGTGGAATGGGAAGGCTATGTTCCCGTGGAACGGAATGACAGTCTTCTGTTCTTTGTTGACGCACAAGGAGGATACCGTTTGTGGATTGACGGAAAGTTGTGCCTGGATGCCTCTGCTTCTCAGTCTTTTGATTGCAGGCAAGTAGCAGTGGACGGTCAGAAGGGGGCACGGCTGCATGTGAAGTTGGAATACCTTAACCAGCGAAGTTTGCCGGCAGAGATTCGTTTGGGATATGATTATAAAGGCAATCTTGATTTTTCGGAAGCTTTGCGGTTGGCACGTCAGGCAGATGTGGTGATATTCTGTGGCGGTCTGGACGGCAGCATTGAGTTGGAAGGACGTGACCGTCCGTTTGAACTGCCTTACGGTCAGGATATATTGATAAATCAACTGGCTGAGGTAAATCCGAATCTTATTGTCAGCCTGCATGCCGGAGGCGGTGTGAGAATGAGCCCGTGGATTGACCGGGTAAAGGCAGTGGTGCATTTGCTGTATCCGGGACAGGCAGGAGGACGAGCGTTTGCCGAAATGCTGTCGGGAAAGGTGGTTCCTTCAGCCAAGTTGCCTTTTACCATAGAAAAGAGATGGGAAGATTCTCCGGCTTGTGGCAATTATGATGAGACACGTAAAGAACGGAAGGTGTATTATAATGAAGGAATATTCGTGGGTTATCGTGGATATGACCGGAAACAGGTTGAGCCGCTTTATCCGTTTGGATACGGTTTGTCTTATACTTCGTTCGAGTATTCGGATTTGCAGTTGACGGAAATAGACAAGAAGAACAAGTCGGTTGCACTCTCTTTCAATATAACGAATACGGGAGGCTATGAAGGAGCGGAAGTGGCTCAGGTATATGTGCGTGATATTGCTTCGAAGGAAGCACGTCCGTTGAAGGAGTTGAAAGGTTTCCAAAAAGTATTCCTTCGTCCCGGCGAGACAAAGCATGTTTCGGTGACATTGGACAGAGATGCTTTTCAGTATTTCAGTGAGAAGAAATCCGACTGGGTGTTTGAATCCGGGGAGTTTGAGATATGGGTAGGTGCTTCTTCCAAGGATATCCGTTTGAAAACGAAAGTAAAGATGTGATAAACATAATTATCCACTGTAGGAGGCCGGCTGAAAAGTTTGGCAGCTCATTCTGTCATTCTGAGTGCAATATACTTTTGGGGTCAGCCTCTTACGGTAGATAATTATTTATCTTTGTTTTCAGTCTGCCCGTCTTCGTGGCAGTGACATTTCAGTATGCGATGGGGGAAATTGCCGTGTCCCAACAGTTCAATGGGGCATCCGAAGTGCTCTTCCAGCCATTCGGTGGGAACTTCTGTATCGGGGTGATAATCCAGTGTTTCGTTGACACAGGCTATTGTCTTCACGTTCTGCAAGACAGTGCCGATATCGTGGCTTACCAGGATAATCGCCCGTTCTTTATTGATTTCTTCCAGCAAAGAGTATAATTTTGCTTCAAAGCGTTTGTCTATGTATGTGTTAGGTTCGTCCAGTATCACCACTTCCGGGTTGGATACAAGTGCCCGTCCCAGAAGTGCCCGTTGCAGTTGTCCGCCACTCAGCTCACCGATAGCACGTCCTTCCAGTCCCTCCAGTCCCATGCGGGAAATGATTCTCCTGACCTGTTCATGCTGTTCCGGGGAATAGCGGTGCAACAATGATTTCTGTTTGCTGAGTCCGGACAATACAACTTCGTATACCGAGATAGGAAACTTCTTATCAATGCTGTTGTACTGAGGCAGGTATCCCATGGTTATTTCCGGCACTTCTTTGCCGTTCTTATAAAAACGGATGGTGCCTGATACCGGTTTCAGCAGTCCAAGGATTAATTTAATCAGTGTCGTTTTTCCGCCTCCGTTAGGGCCGATAACACCTAGAAAATCATGCTCATATACGTTCAGGTTGACACGGCTGAGTACGGTCTTTCCATCATAAGCGGCAGAGATATCGTTTAGTTGTATAATAGGATGGTTTGTCATAAGCACTTTTATTTGGTAAGGGCCTTTGCTATATTTATCATTTCTTCCTGCCAATCATAGCTCAGCGGATTAATCGGGATGACATCTACTCCCAGTTCATCGGCTATCAATTTGGCGTTACGCGTATCAAACTCCTGCTGTACAAAGATGACGTGAGCATTGTCACGGCGGCAGGTCTCGATTAAATTTTTGAGATGAGCAGGCGAGGGTTCTTTTCCTCCTTCTTCGATGCTGATTTGTTTTAATCCGTAATCGCGGGCGAAATAGCTTAATGCCGGGTGATAAATAAGAAAAGTGGTATCTGCATGTTGCAGTAGTCCGCGAAGTTCATTGTCTGTCCGGGTGATAATGCCTTGCAAACTGTCCAGACGATGTTTGTAATAGGGTGCATTGGTACTGTCCAACCGGCACAGGGCAGCATAGATGTTATCAGCTATTATAGAAGCATTCCGGGTTGAGTTCCAAATGTGTGGCTCGATACCTCCTCCATGATGATGGTCACCATGGTTGTGTTCTTCCTCATAGATAGGGTCTATACCTTTAGAAGTATCGAATACCTTGAGGTGCGGGGCGTTGGAAGTCAATTTATCCATCCATGCTTGTTCGAATCCAATGTAACCGATGCGTAAGTAGGCAGTACTTTTGTCCAGATTGACCAACTGTTGCGGAGTAGGGTCGTAAGTCTCCGGGCTGCTGCCCTTAGGAACCATACTGACTACATTATATTTATCTCCGGCAATGACTTCCGTGAAGTATCGCAACGGCTCGAGTGTAACGGTTAATGTCTCTTTGCCGGACTGTTGCTGCTTGGAGCCGCAAGCACTCAGGCAAAGCAGAGTGACGAGAAAGAGAGCGATTCGTTTCATATTTTCATTTATTGAGCGTTTATTTTGTGGCACGTAATATTTCACGTTTTCCACCCGGAGGTCCCGGAAGACGTTCCACTGTAAACCCGGCTGCCTGCAACATTCTTCTTACTATCCCTTTGGCGCAGTAGGTGGTCAGGATACCTCCTTTGTTTAATATTTCATATAGAGAGTTGAATAGAGACTGTTCCCACATTTCCGGCTGCTTTTCGGGTGCAAACGCATCAAAATAGATAATGTCATAACCGGATAGAGAGGTCTGTCTTGCTTCTTCCGAATGAAAAAGACGGGTAAAATCCCCTTCTATCTTATGGAGTGTGAACCACGGAGAGAGTACCTCGTCCGTTTCCCATCCGGCACGGTGAATGGCGTAGTAATCGTCTTCGTGTCCTTTTCCTATGAGGCCGGGATAATTCAATTTATGTACGGTATCTTCGCTTAGCGGATACCGTTCGATGCCTGTATAATATACTTTCTTCCGAATCTCTTCTGCGGTAAGCAGGGTGAGGAAAGCATTCAGGCCTGTGCCCAGTCCTATTTCGAGAATACGCGGTTCGGCAACCGGAGAATGCTTCAGTCCCATTTCGATGAATATATGCTGTGACTCCGTCAATGCTCCTTTTACCGAATGATAATGCTCATCCAGCTCAGGTACATAGAGTGTATAACTGCCGTCTGCTGTCTGTTCCAGTTCCATAAAATTACTTCATTAAAGCGGAGGCTTCCAGCACTCCCCAAACCAACAATGCATATCGAAGTACCTTTCCGATTGTCATGGCCAGAATGACAATCCATATATTGGCACGCATCATGCCCAGTACGATGGAAATGGCACTTCCCAAAATGGGGATAAAAGCAAAGAATGCCATCCATGCTCCCCGTCCGTGTACGAACTTCTCGGCACGGTCCATTTTTTCTTTTTTGACATGGAAATATTTCTCTATCCATTCCATGTTACCCAAATGTCCCATCCAGTAGCAGGTCATGCCTCCGGATACGTTTCCGGCTGTGGCTGCGGCAATACTTATTACCGGGTCCAGTCCCAGCGGACCGACACAAGCTGCCAGTACAGCTTCCGAACTGAAAGGAAGAACACTGCCGGCAATAAAAGAGCCGAGAAATAGCCCCCAATACCCCCAGTCTATCAGGAATTGAAGAATTGCATCCATAAATTATAAATAGCTAATGTTATTAAGGTAACAAATGTAATGATGAAAAAGATGCCGGAAAAGCGATTACGGGTTAAAGTAAATAAATGTCCTGTTAAAATGGACATCATAATGATTTGTAATTGCAACAACACATTGAAGTGCTGAGGTTGTAACAAACCTAGTGCATAAATCCATGCTTCGACGGCTATCAGGAATGAGAGGAATAAACGTGTACGCGTCTTGTCTAAATAGGAAACTATAAAATAGTGCACGCTGCATGTCAGTGATATCAATGTAATGCCTCCCCACGAAATAATTTGATCGGGAGTAAAACCGGTATAGTGGATAGGCTGGAATTGTATTAATGACTGCAATGGGCTGTAAAACAGTTCTATTTTACCGTTATAAAAGGCATAGCCGAAGAGAAACCAATAGGGAACTATCAGCCCAACCAGTCCGGCAAAGAATGTTTTTGCCGACAAAGAACGAAAACTGATCATACTGATATAGAACAAAGGAGCGAAATACAATAGTTGTGGAAAAGCCAGACTACCGAGTCCGATAAAGAAAAAGGAATGAAAGATGTTCCCTGATGCCTGTCCGGATTCGTAGCTGCGGAATAATTGGAACAGAGCAATGATAAATGCCGGTGGAACGAGATTGGAGATATGGAATGGATGAAGAAACATACATGCCGATATGATAAACCCAAACAGGCTGACGTGCAGCATCGTCCGGGTTCGTATCAGGGTGAAGGCTGTATTTATTTCAATCATCATGTATCCGGTCAATGCACACGATATAAAACTAATCAATTCATTCCATGAATGAATGCTGACTCCCCATAAAAACAGGCATATAAGGATAACAACGGGAAGGGTTAACCTTCCCGTCGCTATCTCTGTCTGGAGTTTATTATAGCCTGTCATGCATTATCTTTTCAACTATGACACCATTAAAGGTCGAATCCGATATCCGAGCGGAAATACTTCTTTTCGAAATCAATCTTCTTGGCATTGGCAAAAGACCGGGCCAATGCCTCTGATTTATCGGCACCGTATGAGCTGACTGCAATGACACGTCCGCCGCTAGTTACTACCTTTCCGTCTTTCAATGCGGTTCCGGCATGAAATACGATACTGTCTTCAACAGCATCCAGCCCGTTGATGGCAAAGCCTTTGTCGTAGTGCTCGGGATATCCGCCCGATACCAGCATGACACATACGGCAGAACGCGGGTCTATTTCCAATGTCTTCTCATTCAGGTTGCCGGCAGCCACTCCTTCAAAGAGTTCTACCAAATCACTCTTGATGCGAAGCATCACGCTTTCTGTTTCAGGGTCGCCCATGCGGACATTATATTCAATCACCATCGGTTCACCTTTTACATTGATAAGACCGAAGAAGATGAAACCTTTGTATTCGATGCCTTCGGCAGCCAATCCTTCCACAGTGGGACGGATGATGCGGTCTTCTACCTTTTGCATCCATTCCTTATCGGCAAACGGAACAGGAGAAATGCTACCCATGCCACCGGTATTCAAACCTTTGTCACCTTCACCTATGCGTTTGTAGTCCTTTGCTTCGGGCAGAATCTTGTAGTTCTTTCCGTCTGTCAGAACGAATACGGAACATTCGATGCCACTCAGAAACTCTTCAATGACTACAGTGGCGGAAGCATCACCGAACATACCGCTCAGCATTTCTTTTAATTCTTTCTTGGCTTCTTCCAGTGTAGGCAGAATCAATACCCCCTTGCCTGCACACAGTCCGTCGGCTTTCAGTACATACGGAGCTTCCAGTGTTTCGAGAAATGCCAAACCTTCTTCCAGATTAGCGGCAGTAATGCTCTTATAACCGGCAGTCGGAATGTGATGACGCTGCATGAATCCTTTTGCAAATTCTTTGCTTCCTTCCAGTACGGCACCTGCCTTTGACGGACCGATAACAGGTACGTTTTTCAGTGCTTCGTCATTCTTGAAGTAATCGTATATTCCTTTGACCAGTGGGTCTTCGAGACCTACCACTACCATGTTTATATCGTTTTTTACTACAAACTCTTTGATGGCTGCAAAGTCGTCGGCTTTGATAGCTACATTTTCGCCTACCTCGCTTGTTCCGGCATTTCCCGGAGCTATATACAGTTTCTCAATCTTGGGGCTTTGGGCAATCTTCCATGCCAGGGCGTGTTCGCGTCCGCCTGAGCCTAATAGTAACAGTTTCATATTCTGATATTGAATTTATTATTTTAGATGGTCTTCAAAATAGCGGGTGATGTGTTCGTATAAGTGAACACGGTCACGGCCGAACATATTGTGTCCGTCTTCCGGGTAGATGAAGAAGTCGGGATGTGTACCTGCATCAATGCATGCACGCAAGAAGGTGTAGCTGTGTTGTGGTACACAGGTGGGGTCTTCACCACCATGAATCAGCATCAGCCGTCCCTTCAGGTCGCCGGCTCTCAATTTCAGATTTGCTTTATTATAGCCTTCCGGGTTGCTGAGCGGACTGTCCATATAGCGTTCGCCATACATTACTTCATAATACCCCCAATCGATAACCGGACCACCGGCTACACCTACCTTAAAGATATCATTATAGGTCAGCATGAGATTGGTGGTCATGAAGCCGCCGAAGCTCCAACCATGTACACCGATGCGGTTTTCGTCTACATAACCGAGTGATTTCAGAAATTCCACTCCTTTTACCTGATCTTTCATTTCTTCTGTACCCAATTGGCGGAAGGTGCAGTTCTCAAACTCCAGTCCGCGATTGTCACTGCCGCGGCTGTCGACAGTCAGCATTACATAACCCAGCTGGGCCATGTAAATATCCCATCCTCCTGCACCATAGTTGCGTACATTGTGTATCATCTGTGCATGAGGACCGCCATAAACATAGATGACTGCCGGATATTTCTTGTTGGGGTCATAGTTTACCGGTTTTATCAAACGATAATAAAGATCTGTCTTGCCGTCGGCCGCTTTAATGGTGCCAAGGGTGATTTCGGGCATATTGTAAGCATCCATCGGATTGGCAGCAGTCAGCAAATTGATATTTTTTCCTTTACCCGAAGTAGGAACAATGTCGATATTACGAGGGACTGTGGAAGAAGTATAGTTGTCTATCACATATTTACCGCTTGCCGACAGTTGTACATTGTGCATCCCATCCTTATTTCCGATGAGACGGCGCTTTCCGGTTTTTACATTCACGGCGTATGCGTTGCTCTGTAACGGAGAAACCTCGGTGCTCATGATGATGATTTCTTTGGCTTTAGGGTTAAAACCTAAAATGTTTTTCACTAACCATGTGCCTTGGGTGAGTTGCTTCACATGAGTATATTCATAGCAAGTTCCATCTGTTTCGGTACGGAATGAGGTCGGTTCTGCTTTCAATTGTGTATCCATCAGATACAGATGGTTATATCCGTCACGTTGGCTTTGGTAGAGAAATTTTGTTTCATCCCAGGGTAGGAACGTGAGTATATGTTGCGGCTCTACATATTTGGGATGTTTTTCCACATAGAGCACGGCATCTTTTTCTCCGTTTTCTGCATTGTACCGCACTAGTTCTGCATGATTTTGGTCACGGTTCAATTCTATCACATAAACGCTTTTTTCGTCCGGGCTCCAGCTGATGTTAGTGAAATAGCGGTCGGTCGGGTCACCGGCTTTCAGGTAAACAGTTTTTTCGGTTGCAGGATTGTAAACTCCCACGGTAACTTTATGGCTAGTCATTCCTGCCATCGGATACTTGTCCGGTTCGAGGGTGGCGATACGGGTAGTGGTATTCACTTGCGGGTAATCCGTTACCATTGTTTCATCCATGCGGTAAAAAGCGAGCAGGTTTCCTTTCGGACTCCAGAATGTACCTTTATAAATACCGAATTCCTGACGGTGTACACTTTGACCGCATACGATGCCTTTGGGTTCATCGGTTACTTGGTGGGTTTTACCGTCTGCTGTGGTTACAAACAAATTATTGGCAATGGTATAAGCCAGCGAACGGCTGTTTTTGTTCCAGTCTTGGTTGGCTGCTTTGGCAGCGATGGGCTGGCTCCATATTATTTCTTTTTTGTCACAGTCAATCAGCACTTTGTGGGTAGATGTGTTTACCAGCATCCACTTTTCGGCATATGGAAAAGATACATTGTATAAATGATTCATCTTTCCCAGTTCCTTGGCTGCCAGTAAGTCATTTGTGTCTTGTAAGGTGAAGAGAACAGTCTCTTTTCCGTTGGTCGGGTTCACCGCTTTTACCTCTTCTATGTCGGCGTTGACACATACGTCTCCCCACCATTTCAGTCCATGCAGATTCTTGGGTTGCAGATTGAAATAATTGTTTCCTCCCGGCATCAAATCTTCGAGAGTAAAACTTTTCTTATCTTGCGCTATAACATTCATAGTAGAGATACATGATGTCATTAATATAAGTAGACTTTTTAGTATAATATTCTTCATAGCTTCTTATTTTTCCCCAACCTGAATTTCTGAATCAGAATCTCAGGTTGGTTATTTTTTTACTATTTTTCCTCTCTTTTAAAGCGTGGTTTAAATTCTTTTCTTTCTTCGTTTCCTCTGTCTTTTCTGTCTCTGTTCTTGAAATCTCCACGTCCTTCGCGTTTGTCGTCAAAGTTGCGTCGTTCGCGCCGTTCTCCGTATTCCACTCTTTCACTGTTGCGACGGGGACGAGTATCTTCGCGTCGTGGTTTGAAATCTCTGTCTTTATTTTCAGTGCGGAACTCTTTATATTTGCCGTCAAACAATTGATATTTGCGGAATTCACATTCCAAAGCACCATTAAACAGCGGTACTTTGACTGATGGTTTCAATCCGATCTGATCGAAGCATTCTTCACGATAACTCAATATCCATGCATCATTTCCGGCAAATGCATGTTTCAGTCGTTCGCCAATCATTTGGTATAAACCTAATAAATCGTTTGTCGAAATACGTTCACCGTAAGGAGGGTTGGTGATGATAATACTCTTTTCTTTCGGTTGTTCGAATTGCTGGAACGGTTGTATTTTTAAGATTACCTCTTTGCTCAGTCCTGCTGCTTTCACATTATGTGTTGCAATTTCATTGGCTTTCGGGTTATTGTCATATCCGTATACTTTGTGTGTGAATTCACGTTCTTGTGAATCATCGTTATAAATCGTATCGAATAATTCTTGGTCGAAGTCATTCCATTTTTCGAAAGCAAATTCTTTGCGGAATACGCCCGGAGCGATATTACGTGCAATCAAGGCTGCTTCGATAGGAATAGTTCCCGAACCGCACATCGGGTCTATCAGGTCACATTCGCCTCTCCAGCCGGTCATTAAAATCATACCGGCTGCCAGTACTTCGTTCAACGGAGCTTCTACTGCCTCCTGGCGATAACCGCGGCGATGTAATGATTCGCCGGAACTATCGAGTGACAAAGTACATTTGTCTTCGGCAATGTGTATGTTCAGTGCTACATCAGGGTTATTGATGCGTATGGAAGGGCGTTCGCCGTTCTTCTCGCGGAAGTAGTCTACGATGGCGTCTTTCACCTTATAGGCTACGAACTTTGAATGGCGGAATTCATTCGAGAATACTACTGCATCTACTGCAAAGCTCTTGTTGGTGTCTAAATACTCTTCCCATGCGATGGATTTAATAGCTTCGTACACTTCATCAGCATTTTTGGCTTCAAAGTGTTTAATGGGTTTCAGGATACGGATGGCTGTACGCAGATAGAAGTTAGCCTTATACATCATCTCCTTGTCGCCGGTAAAAGATACCATGCGTCTTCCTATTTCTATATTGCTGGCTCCCAGCTCGGTGAGTTCTTTTGCCAGAACCTCTTCCAGTCCCTGGAAAGTCTTGGCGATTAGCTCGAATTCTTCCTTCATTTTAAAATGATAATTACGTAATTTCAATTGATGCGACAAATTTAGTGATTTTCTCTTTGCTATTCAATTATTTAGAAGATTATCTGTTTTTGAGTAGTTAAATAAGGCATAAAAGAGGGCAGAAAATAAGATTGGCAATGTTTGTTAAAGGTGTGGAATATTGAAAAAGACCGTCCCAACACAGTGGTTGAGGCGGTCTTTTGAGTTATCGGTAAATGTTACCTTTAATGTAGACATGCCTGTCAAACCGGTAACAGTAATACTGTTAGCAACCGTGTTCCGGAGTGAAATAGATTATATTGGCTATTGGTAAGCAAAGGGTTTAAAGTTCCTGAAATCGGCACTTATCCTATCATTCAGGTTTTTGACTAAGTAATTGGATTGATTCGGTAAATTCAGCTATAATCTCCGATAAATTTGGATTGTCATTACGAAGAATTATCGTTGCAAAGTTTACGACACCTTCTTCATCAACAATTGAAGATGAAATCATTGTAAAAAGAGCCTTCCGATTATAAGTGGAGAACCAATACTCAAACAATCGGCTACGCATACTTTGCTTGCTGTCACCGGTCTCACAAATATAGAGCAATGTTGAGTTGTTGTTCCTGAAAAATTCATCAACGATAGCAATAATCGTATCACGTACTTTATGGTCACGGGGAGATTTATGGTTATTGATATTGGCTATAATCAATTGATATGAGTTCTGTGACAGTAAAATATCATCTTCCATAAACCCTACAGAATAATGTACTCCCCCGTCTGTAAAGAACTGATAAAATCCATCTTCTCCGGTCGTTTCTACCGGATATGAAGAATTTTCGTTAATACGTTTCAATGAAAGAAGCTGTTTCATAATGCAAAAAAGGTTTCAGCCTCCTTACCTGTACGTTTTTTATAGGCTTCCTTCATTGACTTTTCCAAATTAGCCAGACAAGTACGTTTCTTTTCTCTTGCTGCTTTAAATTTGGCTAAAGTTTCTTCTTTTGTTGCTTTTGTTTTTACCATAATATCTATCCTTTCCTTTGGCAAAGATAATACTTTTTGTTGAGAATCAGATTCTTTTGTAGAACCTTATAATATTATAACTTTCTCTCTTCAAATCAGCAGAACAATGATTATAAAACGACACAAGCGCGTCGCTCTGTTGTTTGATGATGATTTTTTGGGGGGACACATTGACGAAGTCAGGGCGTAAAAGAGGACAGAAAATAAGATTGGCAATGTTTGTTAAAGGTGTGGAATATTGAAAAAGACCGT
>OFSC01000784.1_pt1 | contig 24099 bp, 22 predicted proteins | sample 1543201 | NCBI WGS metagenome assembly OFSC01 (sample SAMN04209228, study PRJEB22552) | human gut metagenome | biome: gut; material: feces | host: Homo sapiens | place: USA: Oklahoma
TTCATAAGCTTTAGTTGCTGCACCTTTTGGATCGTATTGAAATATACTTTCTCCTATCCCTGTACTTTCCGCTGCTTTGGTACATCTTGGAATTGTTGTATCAAATACCTTGATATGACCTCCAAAGTTTTCTCTAACTTCATGTGTGATTTTCTTTGATAGATTTGTTCTTTCATTTGTCATTGTAATCAATACACCTTCAATTTTTAAATCATGATTAAGATTTCTTTTAACCATATTAATTGATCTCAATAAATCAGCCATACCTTCAACCGCATAAGGTTCTGCTTGTACAGTTATAACAACTTTATCAGAAGCAGTAAGAGCATTAATAGGTAGATTATCCAGTGATGGATTTGTATCTATAATGACATAATCATAATCATCTTTTACAGTATCAATAAATCTTTTCAATACCGTTTCTCTACACATAGCACTTTCTAATTTAGAATTTATTCCTGCAAGAGAAATATTTGATGGAACAATATCAACATTTTCATTACTGTTAAGTATTAGCTGTTCTCTATCAAGTGGTATATCTTCAATAACTGATACGATAACATCCTTCATAGATAAAGGATATTGTGTACTGTCATAAAATCCAAATGCTTTTGTTGAATGTCCTTGTGGATCTAAATCTAACAGCAATACCTTTTTGTTATTTAATGCAAGACATGCACTTAAACTGACAGATGTCATTGTTTTACCTACACCACCCTTTTGATTTGCAATTGCTATTACTTTGCTCATTTGTAATCACTCCTATCTTTATATATAGCATTAAATTGACCTCCTTTCTTTTTTGCCAATCAATGATTGGCTATGTAAAAAAGCCATCTACTATGATGACTTTTAGATGCTATCTTTCTTGTTGTTTATGTTTTGTATTTTTACTGTAGTCTTTTAATGGAACTTTCTTATCCATTACATGCTCTCTAAGTTTAAAAAAATTATCATGACTTTCAGAAGCAATGATATAGTCAAAACAGAATTTCCCTCTGTCGGCTGATGCTTCAACTGTGCTTAAATATCTTTTACTATTAAAAGAAGAATATATAAAAGCATCTCCAACCTCTAAATCTTTAGCAAGTCTTATATTACCCTCATAGAATAAAACGAATGGTGGACATGCAATTTGTTTCAAAACTGTAGGATAGTTGTTATCTAAAATTGTTACATACTTTGTTTTCAATCCTCTTTTTAATTTAATAAATTCATTTTCATCTACAGGAACTTTTGCTTTTATATCATTATATATTTTTTCAAAGTCACCATCATGCTTCAAAGCAAAATAAAGCAATACATTATTCATAAATTCATCACCTCCTTTATATGAAAAAAGGAGATCCATTTTGAATCTCCTTTGCTTATTAAATTGTTTACTTAGTCCTTTTTAATTTCTAATATGTTATCTAGTTTGTTAGAAAAGCCCTATTTTTGTTAGATAAAAAATCAAGAAAAGTTCCTCACTTTGTTAGAAAGAAAGGAGAATCAAAAAATTATGATAAGAATTATGAAACGATTGCTTACGGTAGTCCTTACCCTAGCAATCATCTTTACCGTAGTGATTCATGTAGACATAGACGCAATACTGGACGGAATCTGCAGTATAAAATGGCAGCCTTCCCACAAATAAGAAGTGATGCAATGACAAAAAATATCATGTAGGGCTTAACTATCAGATGAACATTGCTACCTTATAGAAGAGTTGCTGACTTCCAATCAGTCTGAAATTTTGTAATTTCATAAATTCTCCTTTTTAATCATGAAAAACAGTGAATGATATAAAAATCACTGCCAAAAATTAATCTTCAAATTCTTTCTCAATTTCTTTGAAAAGTAAACATTCAATAACTTTTTGTACTTTATATTTAATTGTTCTCGCATTTTCATTTTTAATATTTATTTCTGAACAAACTGAAGCATATATTTGTTCAGCAGTATATAACCCCTCATATTCTTCTTTTCTATCGAGTATCTCTTTTTGAACAATAGTATGAATAGTATCAATACTAAAATCATCGAAAGGAATAAATTTGTCAATACGATAATAAATTGGTAATCCCAAATTATTCATTATTTCTTTTTCTGATAAATAATTTGATGTTAAAATTATTAACAAGCCAGAAATATCGGCTTCATATGAAGCATCTTTAAACACAACATTATCAAAAAGTGTATAAAACGCAGAAAAAAAGTGCATAGGACACTTATCTAATTCGTCAAGAAAAATTAGGTTTGATTCTCGTTCTAATAAATCATACCCTAAAGACCTTCTATTAGGTTTTTCACCGAAAAAATAGTCAGAGTATGTATCATTTTTAAACATTGACAAATGTTTTTCGTAATATTTATTATCATAAAATTTTTTAGCTATTTCACGAACTAATTCAGTTTTACCCAAACTACTATTCCCATATAACATTATTACATATGGTTTTTGACGTTTAGTTTTTGTTAAATACCACATAGATTTACTAATTTCTTTAATGGCATTTTTTTGACCAATGATATTTGTTGAAATATTTTTCATATTTTGAACAAATTCTGATTCATTTTTGTTGATGTAATATTCTTCTGGGTCATAGTCAACAACAACGCCTTCTTCATTTTGCAAATTATCCAAAAAATGTTTTAATACAGTAGATGGATTATGAATAAATATTTCTGCATTATCATGCGTTAATTCCTCGATTAGAACACCTATCCTATCATGTGCTTGTTCAGTTATACCATGATAGTTATCATTTGGGATTATTAGATTATCTGCATGATTGTCAAAAGATATACCTCTTTGCTTACATTCATCAGCTTCTTTCACTAAATCTAAAAAAGTAGGGATTACAGAATCATCATAATAATTAGAAACCTTTTTATAAAAGTAAGATTTAGAACCTACTATTACATGATACCTCCTATTGTTCATCTCTGTGTCCACCTCCAACAGCGATTGCAGCATAAACTACATCATAAAGTTTTATTATATCAGAGGTATTATTTGTTTGGTCTGATACATCTGTTTGGTCTGATACATCTGTTTGGTCTAATACATCTGTTTGCGAAGCAGATAGCATGAGACTTTCTTCGTTTGGTGGATAAATATCAGCTAATGAAGAAGAAGTTTCAAGGCCTGTAATTAGTGTTTGCATTTTATTGATTTGTTTAATAAAATCAAATTCTTCATGTTTAAATTCACCTACAAATACACAATAAAGATTCATTTTTGTAGTTAATAAATCATTTCTCTTATAATTACTTACAAAAGCTGAATTATTAAATCTTACGTATACATTGTCTTTTATCTTATATGTATCGTAACCCTCATAACTATTCATAACATTATTAAATTCTTTTACATCGACCTCATCAATACCACCTTTTATCATCCTTAAATATCCACCAGCAACCCTAAAAAATGTTGATGAATTTTCTATGTCTTTAATTTGGACATTTTCTTCATGCTTCAATTTAGGTTTTAGACGTTCAAACTCCGAAATTTCTGTTGAAGTTATTGTCGTAGTATTATCATGCTGCTTAACATAACTTGCAGATAATTTACCCGAAAAAAGAAAAGAAATCCTTTTAATTAAAGGGACAGAGAGTTTTAGTTGTGTATCAACTTCTAACTCCCCAGATCCTTTAATGGTAGACATAGTATCGCTTTTTATCATCTTATTTCCTTTATTTAATTCTTGTAATATGTTATTAATTGTTTCTTTATCGAAATAAATAATTTTATTAAATTTTTTCAAGTGTATCACTCCCAATTTAAAAGATATAACAATTATAACATATCCTCAAATTACTACAAATAAGATTTATTTACCTGTTATATTATTAGATACTGACTTTTTCAAAGGTTTGTTTTTTTAAACAATGTCGTCCGCTTTGATGTACCAGTCAACGTCTGCCCCTTGAAAAGTAGCGGTTGCCACCGTATCAGCCACAGGATTGATGATTTCCACCTCTGCGTTGTAGTCAAATTCCTTTAACGGAACAGTGGCAGGAATACTTACCTGTATCATACGTCCTTATTCCTTGCACTTCAAATCGTAGATGTGTTCCTTGATTTCTTCAGAAACCGTACCATCCTCACCTCCTTTATATGTAAAAAGGAGATCCATTTTGAATCTCCTTTGCTTGTTAAATTGTTTACTTAGTACCTTTTAATTTCTAATATGTTATCTAGTTTGTTAGAAAAAACCTATTTTTGTTAGATAAAAATTCAAGAAAAGTTCCACACTTTGTTAGAAAGAAAAAAGGATATTTAATAAGTAATAATATTTATCAAACATCCTATTTTTAATAGAAAAACCAATAAAAATGGCGGCACTTATGGGATTTGAACCCATGACCTTACGCTTAGGAGGCGTATGCTCTATCCAGCTGAGCTAAAGCGCCACATCTTTTTTCTGCCCGTTATAGCTCATTTAGGCTAGATACTGCTCTACGCTTAGGAGGCGATTGCATTATCCAGCTATGCTACGAGGACAAAACTTCTATTATCCTAACAAATATTTATTTAAAATACAATCTATGTATCTAATTCTTTCATTTTATTACGAAAGTCAATGATATCATTAAAAAGCATACGAATGACACAAATCATTGGTACTCCTAGGAACATTCCAATAAAGCCAAAGAAATGTCCAAAGACGGTAATAGAAAGTAAAACCCAAAATGGTGAAATACCAACAACATCTCCTAAAATCTTTGGTCCTAAGAATAAACCATCAAATTGTTGTAAAGCAAAGACAAAAACTAAGACTGCTAAAGCATGGAATAAATCTCCTGTCATCAAGGCTACAAGAACAGCAGGAAACCCACCGATAAATGGTCCAAAATAAGGAATCATATTCGTAATCAAAATAAAGACAGCAAGAATTGGGAAGAATTTTACTTTTAAAATAGCGAGTCCAATAAATGCGATAATTCCTATAATTAACGAATCTAAGAATTTACCATAAATAAATTGTCCAAAGATTTGATGTGATCTAACTGCATAATCATGAATAAGTTCTATTTTTTCTTTTGACATAAAAAGTGAACATAAACGATCAAAGATACTTACTAATTTTTTTGCTTCAATTAAAACATAAGGTGTAAATATTAAACCTAAAACAGCAGTAATAATCGTACTACCTGCTTTAAAGATTGTTCCAAGTGTTGCAATAGGATCTATAGCTTCAATTGAATTAACATATTTAACAACCATTTCATCTATTTTAATAATAACTTCACTGGCAAGATTGCTTCCTAAATAGGCTTCTAGAGTCTTTTCAAAATTTTTAATATAAAGTGATAAGTTATCAGCGATATTTACAATGTAATTGACAAGTGCTGGAATGATTGCAATCATTAAAACAACAATAATTAAAACAAAGACAACAAAAACAAGAATAGAAGAAATTGTATGACTATATTTAATAAGCTTTTTATTTTGAAAAGAGTCTAAAAACATTTCAAATTTATAAACCAATGGTTGTAAAAAATAAGCAAGTATTGCTCCTACAATCAAAGGAATAAAAGCTGATAAAATATTGGAAAATAATGAAATATCAAATGTTTTATAAATAAAAATAATAACACACGCACACAAAATAATTCCTACATAATTCTTTACTGTCCTCATTTTAAACCACCTCAAACTTTTTTCCATTATATCACACTCTCTATATTTTTACGATGCTTATTCCAACTTCTTAATAATCTTCTTATATAATAAATACTCATTTTTTCATAAACTTCTTGAGTCTTTAAATCTACTAAACAATAATCTTGTTCATATTTTATAATGGTCAAACCATAATGATATAAACCACTAATGATATCAATATCCAATAAAAAAACCTCCTTTACACATTCTATGTATAAAGTGAGGTATTATAATAAATAAATAATAAATAGCTTAAAGACAACAAAAAGCCACCTATAACATCAGAAAAATAATGTACACCTAAATAGATACGACTTAATCCTATTAAAAAAATCATCATCATTAAAAATATTTCTATTACTTTTTTATATTTTAGAGAGCTTTTTTGAACTTCAAGAACTAATAATCCATAACCAATCATTGCTGACATACTATGACCACTTGGGAAACTATAGTTTGTTTCTTTAACTAAATGATATATTTGAGGTGGTCTTGGTCTTTTAACCAAAGCTTTAATTATACGATTCATTCCTTGAATAATTAACAAGTGAATTCCTACCCAAATATCTTTTTTATTTTTTAGAATCACTAAAGTTAAAACAAGAATTACATAAAACCAAGTACTTCCAAGGGTTGAACAAAGTTTAAAAAAGGATGTCATAAAATCACATTTTAAATTTTGAACCAAATGATAAATGAACCAATCTATTGATTGAATGACTTGATATTTAATCAAAAAGTAATCAATGATAAATAAACAAAGAGGAATTATAAATAAAAATTTCTTTTTCATCTTATTCTTCTATTTCTAATTGATAAACTTTTTCAAAGACTTTAATAAGCATACCATAAAGCTTTTCATTACTACTACTAATTAAAAAACCATAAACACGCTTTGTGAGTGCTTTATATAATTTAGGATCATTAAATCCTAAATGTACATTTAAAAGTTCAATTTGTTCCTTTTGATTTGATTTTAATAACAAATAAACAGTAATAACATATACCTTAGATAAATATTCAATAACATAACTTCTTTGTCTTCGGCTCTTTAAAGAATAAACATCATATAAATCCCATAAGCTTTTCATTAAATCAACATAACTATTTGATTTAGAAATATGAATTTTTCGACGTGTTCCATAACAATGGAAAGGAACATTTAAATAATACATTGATTTAATATAAGGAATTGTTCCATAAACTGTTAATTCATTATAAAAAATATTTTCTTCATCTGTATTTATCTTTTTTAAAGTACTTGTTTTAATAATGACTGAACCTAAATCAATTTGAAAATGTTTATGAAACGCTTTAATATTATGCCATTCAAAAATTGTTTCCATTGGAAAAACATTTTTATAAGAGACACGTTTTTCTTTTTCTTGGGGAATAATATATTTATAATCAGTAACAAGCAAATCTAAATTAGCTTGAATTCGAATAAAGTCACGAATCGTTTCAATAACACTTACGAGTGAAGGTTGATCTAAATAATCAAAGCATTGAAGTATTTTGAAATAAAGGCCCTCACTATGTTCTAGAGCTATTTTTAAAAAAGGAACATCTTCTTTAGTTGTAATAACTTTTACAGTTTCAGGATAAGCTTCTTCATATTCTTTAGCTACTTGTAATGTTTCGTCATGTGAATGACGATCGACAATTAATACTTCTACTTCATCTTTCATTAAAAGACATGAATTAATGGCTTTATGCATTTCCATGATTGAGTTATAACAAGGTATACATACTGTTAATAATTTCATAATTTAATCCTCCAAAAATATTTTATCATAATTTATCTATTAGTTCACGTTTTATTGCATTTACCTTGATTTTATGCTATTTTATTAAGGTATCTAAAGGAGGAAATTATATGCATTTTGTTATTAATGTATTTGTTACAGCTGTATGTTTTATCTCTCTTATCTTATTTAAAGAGATTCTTAATAAAATTGTGAAAGTCTTATTAAGTGTTATTGGATGTGGTACATTATCTTATGCACTTGCTATTCTTGTTAAAAAATGTGGAGAATGGTTTGGATGTTGGTCTGGTGATGCTCAATATATCAAAAGCGATTTCTTATGGATTTTTGCTATTGTTCTAGTTGTTTATATTATTATTAATATTATTGCTAAAAAAAATAAAGCTTAATTTTCAAGCTTTATTTTTTTATACCCACTGCTTTTTTAGCCAACCCATCAGCAACTTCGTTATAATAATCCCCACTGTGTGCTAAAACCTTTTGAAAATAAATATCTATCTCTTTTTTCATTTCTTGTATTGTTTTTACATAATTTTGTGTTTGTTCTTTATTTGCTTTCCATAGACCCGTAGCCCACTTTTCAATACCTTCATAATCATAATAAATGCAAATAGACTCATAATGATGATCAATTGCATAAGCAATAGCTTTCATACACCCAAGAATTTCTCCTGAAACATTACGCATTGAAGAATACTCAGGAATATTCCCTTTACCTAATAATTGTTGAATAACTTGTTGCCCTTCAATTAAAACACAACCATAGCCATATTCTTTTGTTTTAATATTATAACTACCATCAACATAAGCAAGTAAAGTTAAATCATCACTCACTTTTCTTTCTTCTTTTTTTATAAATGCTTTTGCCTCTTCTTCATTTGTAAAAGATTTATAAACTGCTCCTGAATAACCATTAACTTGTTCTTTACATTCATCCCAAGTATGATAAATTCCTGGTTTTTTCCCTTCTTTTACTGCATAAAATTTTGCCATAATAAACTCCTTTGCTTATTCTATTTTATTATAATCATTGAAACAATGATTGTATATCTTTTTTAATTGTTTTAAAATGTATATAGGATATTTAAGTGAGGTAGTAACATGAAACGTTGTCTTATTATTATTAATCCATCATCTGGAAAACATATTATTCAAAATAAACTAGATCGTATTATTGGTCAATTAACATTACAAAACATTGTAGAACATTTTGAAATATTTTATACAGAAAAAAAAGATGATGCCTATTATAAAACAAGAGATTGTGATGAGAATCAATATGATTTTATCATGTCTGTTGGTGGTGATGGTACTTTAAACGAGGTTATTTCAGGAATGGTAGATAGTCATAAAAAAATACCATTATGCATATTAGCGGCAGGCACAGTAAATGACTTTGCTAATTATTTAAATATTCCAAATTCAGTAAATGGTATTGTAGAAATGATTAAAAACTTTAATGTTATTTCGAGTGATGTAGGAAAAATTAATAATCAATATTTCATTAATGTTGCTGCTGCAGGAATGTTTTCAGATATTTCTTTTGTGGTATCAAAAGAAGAAAAGAAAAAGTTTGGTCCATTAGCTTATTATTTTAAAGGCATGACCCAACTTCCTCAACAGTTATCTACAAATCTGCATCTTAATGTAACGGTTGATAATGAATCTTTTGAAGAAGATGCTTATATGTTTGCAATTACAAACACTAATCGTGTTGGTGGTTTCGATGGCATTATTCCTTTTGCAGATATTAATGATGGAAAACTCGATCTTGTTATTGTAAAAAGATGTTCTGTTACGGATTTAATTGCTTTGATTAAAGATTATCGTTTTGGTAAACATGATAAAAGTCCTTTTATTCACTATGTTCAAGGACAACATATTCACATTACTTGTGATCAAGATCTTACAATGGATATAGATGGTGAAGAAGGCACACATCTTCCAATTGACGTACATACTTTACAAAAATCAATTCAATTATTAATTCCTTTAAAATAATTAATTATATAAAAAAGGTTTCACTATTATATTTGATAACAGTTGAAATCTTTTTTAGTTCTAGTTAATAATTCTTAAAACGTCTTCTTCACTATTGATGTTAAAGATATTTAATGTAAGAACATTTAATTTTTCTAACGATGTATTTGTAAGTTGTTTTTCTAAAGGTCTTGATAAAGTTCCTAATTTTACTTTAAGTTGCTCTTTTAAAGTATTGAGTTTTCCTTCATCTCTCATTCTTTGAAATAATCGATCCATTGCCTTACACATATTGATTTCATTTCCTTCTGGTAAGTCTTCTCTTCTAATATTTGTATGCGTAAATGTCCCCGCCATCATGAAGCTTTCTGTTTCAATTTTACGATTTTCTCTCAATCCATCATAACTTCCTGCAAACATACTTTGACTAATTTCTACGACATCTCTTAATCTTCGATTCATAAGCTTTCTTGCATCCATTGTTATAAGGTCGACAACAGGTAGTCTCCAATCATTGATATTAGGTTCCATCTCTGATGGTATACTTTTCAATGTTTCTGGCAAGTTCCATTCTTCATCTCCCGTATAGAACACAAAACTTCCTATTGGATAGACTTCTTTTTTACTTTCAACTTGATTGATATAAGTCGTCGCATCATAGTTGAGTATGCGAAAAATCATATTTTTATCAAAAGTGCTTTGGTGTTCAACTCCGATAATCACATAATCTCCATGGATACCTGCTTTTCTTACGACATCCCGATATCTTTTGATCTCTGTTGGATCATCTACATTTCCTATCAAGGTCAACAGATCATTTTATCTTTCTCTTTTCCTTCTTTCAATGGACGGATAGTCCAAAAAATATAAAAAGCTATTGATGGATTAATCCATTTCAATAGCTCCAGTATATAATTGATAGTATTTACCTTTTTCTTTAATAAGTGATTGATGATTTCCTCTTTCAATAATATGTCCTTGTTCTAAGACCATAATACAATCACTATTTTTAATTGTTGATAAACGATGGGCAATAACAAGTGTTGTTCTACCATGCATTAATTTATCCATTCCATCTTGTACAAGCTTTTCTGTTCGAGAATCAATAGAAGAAGTTGCTTCATCCAAAATAAGTGCAGGAGGATTAGCAACAGCAGCACGCGCAATCGCTAATAACTGTCTTTGTCCTTGCGATAAGTTCGCCCCATCTCCTGTAAGCATTGTTTGATAACCATCTGGCAAATGTTTAACAAAGAGATCGGCATTGGCAAGTTTTGCTGCTTCAATACATTCTTCATCCGTAGCATCAAGGCGTCCATAGCGAATATTATCCATAACTGTTCCAGTAAATAAATGTGTATCTTGTAAAACCACACCTAATGATCTTCTTAAATCATCTTTTTTAATCAATTTAATATCAATTCCATCATAAGTAATCGAACCTTTTTGAATATCATAGAAACGATTAATTAAGTTTGTAATTGTTGTTTTACCTGCACCAGTAGCCCCAACAAAGGCAATCTTTTCACCAGGATTAGCATAAACATCTACATTGTGTAAAACCATACGGTCATCAAAATAACCAAAGTCAACACCTTCTAAACGAATATCACCCTTCATTTCTACAAGTTCAACATGACCATCGCTTCTTGGATGTTTCCAAGCCCAATGTCCTGTTCTTTTATCTGTTTCAACCATTTTTCCATCAACAGTTTCTACACGACATAAAGTAACCACACCTTGATCATCTTCACTTTCTTGATCTAATAAATCAAAGATACGACCAGCTCCTGCTTGTGCCATGGCAACAGCATTGATTTGTTGAGAAATTTGTCCAATAGGTTGGTTGAAACTTTTATTCAATGTTAAGAAAGCTACAAGGGTTCCAATTGTTAAAGCAAAATGTCCATTTAAAGCAAGGATTGCGCCAACAATTGCACAAATGATATAAGAGATATTTCCAAGTTGTACTGTAACTGGCATTAAGATATTCGCAAATTTATGAGCTTGATAAGCACTTTCTCTTAATTCATCGTTTAATTTTCTAAAATCAGCAATTGCTTGATCTTCATGGTTGAAGACTTTAACAACTTTTTGACCAGAAATCATTTCTTCAATATAACCATTCACTTTACCTAAATCCCCTTGTTGTTGAACGAAGAATTTACCTGATAACGATCCAAGTTTTCTTGATACAACAAGCATGATCATAAGCATACATACACTTAACACAGTTAAAGGAATATTTAAAATGATCATTGATACAAATGTTGTCACAATAGTCATACAACTTGAAATAAGTTGTGGAATAGATTGTGAAATCAATTGTCTTAATGTATCAATATCATTTGTATAGACTGACATTGTATCTCCATGAGGAGTTCTGTCAAAATAACGAATTGGTAAAGATTCCATATGTTCAAACATTTCAATTCTTAAATCTCTTAAGAACCCTTGTGTTACATAAACCATAATACGGTTAAAGGTAAAGGCACAAACAACACCACAAGCATAAAGTGCACCCACACGAATCAAAGCATGGAATAGTCCACTAAAGTCAGGTGAAGAACTCTTTAAAAGGGGAACAATATAATCATCAATTAATGTTTGCATAAACATTGTTCCTTGAACATTAAATAAAGCATTTCCTACAATACATAGAAAAACAACAATTAAATGGATTTTATATTTACTCCATAACATTTTAAGTAAACGTTTCATTGTTCCTTCTTTCATTATTCTTCCTCCTTCCCTTTCATTTGTGTTTCATAAATTGTACGATAAATTTCATTTGTTTCTAATAATTTATCATGTGTGTCAAAACCATCCACGACACCATCATTTAAAACAATAATACGGCTTGCATTTTGAACAGATGATATACGTTGTGAAATAATAATTTTTGTTGTATCGGGAATACGCTCATTGAATGATTCTTGAATACTTGCATCTGTAGCTGTATCAACAGCACTTGTTGAATCATCTAGAATTAAGATTTTAGGATTTTTTAGCAACGCTCTTGCGATACATAAACGTTGTTTTTGTCCACCTGAAACGTTTGAACCACCTTGTTCAATATACGTATTATAACCATCTTCAAAACGATCAATAAACTCATCAGCACACGCTAAACGACAAGCTTCTTTACATTCTTCTTCTGTTGCATTTTCATTACCCCAACGTAAATTTTGTAAGATTGTTCCACTAAATAAAACATTCTTTTGTAAGACAACAGAAACTTCATCTCTTAAAACTTCAAGATCATAATTACGAACATCTTGTCCACCAACAACAACGCTACCTTCGTCAACATCATATAAACGAGAAATAAGGTTGACCAAACTACTTTTAGCACTTCCGGTACCACCAATAATTCCAATTGTTTCACCACTTTTAATATGAAGATCAACATCTTTTAAGACCGCTTCTCCACTACCATGTTTATAAGAAAAAACAACATGATTGAAATCAATTGAACCATCTTTTACTTCAGTTAAAGCTTCTTGAGGAGAGACTAAATCAGATTGCTCATTAATAACTTCTGCAATACGTCTTCCTGAAGCAAGTGACATCGTAATCATAACAAATGCCATAGAAAGCATCATAAGAGACATCATAATATTCATAACATAGCTAAATAAACTTGTAAGTTCACCTGTAGTAAGAGTCCCACCTACAATTGCTTTAGCACCTAACCATGAAAGCATTAAAATTGAACCATAAACAGCTATTAACATAGCTGGGTTATTATAAGATAAAACGGATTCTGCTTTGACAAAAAGTTTATAAATGTTTTGTGCTGCTTTTTTAAATTTTTCATTTTCATATTTTTCTCTAACAAATGATTTAACAACTCGAATACCAACAACGTTTTCTTGAACACTTTCATTTAAAGTATCATATTTAGGAAAAACATCATTAAAATATTTTGTGGCATGATACATAATTATTGTAAGGACCGCTACTAAGAAAACAATGGCAACAACAAAAATCATACTTAATCTAAAGTTGATCATCATTGCCATGGTAAGGGCACAAATAAGTGACATTGGCGCACGAATGCACATACGAATAATCATTTGATAAGCCATTTGCACATTTGTCACATCTGTCGTTAAACGTGTTACAAGTCCTGCAGTACTATATTTATCAATGTTTGAAAAAGAGAATGTTTGAATGTTTGTATACATGGCATCTCTTAAATTGGCTGCAAAACCCGTTGAAGCTTTAGCTGCATGGTTACCAGCTAAAAAACCAAGTGATAATGTTCCAATTGCAATAACAAACATGAATGTTCCATATTTTGTAACATTAGACATATTACCTGCCTCAATCCCTTTATCAATAAGACTTGCCATTAATAAAGGAATAATGATTTCTAAGATAACTTCTAATGCCGCAAATAACATTGTAAGTAATGAATCTTTTTTATATTCTTTGATTTGTTTCATTAAAGTTTTTACCATAATTGACTTCCTTTCCTATTCATTTACCGAACTTCATGAATATTTATAAATCTTCTTTGATATTATTAATTAATTTATCGGATATTTTAATAAACATATTTATTTCTTCTTCAGATAAATCTTTAATAAGTTTTTGATGCATTTCTTTCATCTTATCTTCAATTTGTCGATTATGATTTCTTGAAGATTCTGTTAAAACGATTTTCTTTAATCTTGCATCATATTCTACTTCTTCTCGTTCAATCATTCCCTTTTTACACATCAGTTTCAACATTTCTGATGTCGTAGAACGATTGATTGAAAATTCTTTTTCTATATCTTTAGGAAATGTATCAAGCCCACTATCTTCTCTATCTTGAACAAACCCAATAATCCAACAATGCATTAAAGTTACACGATCAGGCCTCTGACCTGTTTTCTTATCCATTGTTTTTCTCATTAGGTTATTTATGGTCTTAATACGATGTCCAATGGGATCTCTATACATATCATTCCTCCTATATTGTTCGGTTACGAATTGTATGGTAACATACAATTTAAAATTTGTAAACTTTTTTCATAGAAGTTCTTTATAAGTCGTTGTATAATAGAAAAGAAAGTGAGGAAGACAAATGGAAATTAAAGAAAGGTTTTTAAATTATGTGAATTTTGACACACAATCAGATAGTTATTCACATACTGTTCCTTCAACTTCAAAACAATTAAAATTAGGAAATTATTTAGTTGAAGAATTAAAATCATTAGGAATTGAAAACGCAAAAATAGATGAATTTGGTGTAGTTTATGGAACAATTCCTAGTAATAATAATCATCAAGGAGATGTTATAGGTTTTATTGCCCACATGGACACTTCTCCTGATGCAAGTGGTAAAGATATTCATCCACAAATTATCAAAGATTATCAAGGTCAAAAAATTACTTTAAATGAAGATAAAGAACTTTATCTAGACCCTGAACAATATCCTCAACTCTTACAACTTATTCATCATGATTTAATTACTACAGATGGAACAACTTTATTAGGAGCTGATGATAAAGCTGGTATTGCAATCATTATGCAAATGGTGGAATATATTTATAATCATCCAGAATTTAAACATAATGATATTCAAATTGCTTTTACACCTGATGAAGAAATTGGACATGGTAGTGATCACTTTAATGTTGATTACTTCAATGCACAATATGCTTATACCATTGATGGTGGAGATATTCACATTGTTGAATACGAAAACTTTAACGCATTTAGTGCCGAAGTGAAAGTCCATGGAAGAAGTATTCATCCAGGAAGTGCTAAAAATAAAATGATCAATTCAACGCGTGTTGCCTATGAATTTGATTCACTTTTACCTGTGCATATGCGCCCTGAATCAACAGAAGGTTATGAAGGATTTAATCACCTTCACTCGATTCAAGGAACTTGTGAAGAAACAGTTGCTGAATATATTATTCGTAACCATGACTTACAACAAGCAAATAAACAATGCCAAGACTTTAAAGACATTGCAGAGTTCTTAAATAAAAAATATGGTTATCAAATTGTTGAAGTAACGATTACAGAAAGTTATTTAAACATGAAAGAAGCTCTAAAAGATCATATGTTCATTGTTGAACAAGCTTTAGCTGCCATTAAAGAAAATGGTTTGGATGCTTATTGTTCACCAATTCGTGGTGGTACAGATGGTGCACGTTTAACATTTATGGGACTTCCTTGTCCTAATCTAGGAACAGGTGGTTTTAATTATCATGGCCCTTATGAATATTGTTCCTTAACAATGATGGAAAAACAAGTTCAAATCTTACTTCATATTTTAAAAAACACTGCTTCTAAATAAGCATTAACAAAAAATCGTGTGGATTTCTTAGACAATAAATAAAGCAAAAGTATTAACTTAATTTCTTAACTTAGTAGCATTACAAAAAAAGCCGTGATTTTTCACGACTTTTTGACATTAAAATTAAATATTTGTATTTCTTATAATTTACTTTTGATTTTCTTTATTTAATTCCAAAGTATCTATTTTTTTAATAAATGGTAAATAAATAACAAAAGATACAACAATCATCACAAATTGCCATAATGCAACACGCCATCCACCAATCAAAAGTCCTGATATAATTGGTGGTGTTGTCCAAGGAACCATAACCCCGCTAAATAATGGTAAAATTCCCATATACATTAATAAGTAACTACTTATACCTATAATTAAAGGAACAAGAACAAATGGAATTAATAAATATATATTAAGTACAATTGGTGTCCCAAAAATAATTGGTTCATTAATGTTAAAGATATTAGGTACAATGGATAATTTACCTAAGCTACGTAATGACTTTGATTTGGCAAAAAATGTAATATAAATCACTAACCCAATCACAATTCCAGCACCAGACATACATAAGAAATTGTCCCAAAATTGTTGTGTAAAAATATGTCCACCATTTTGAATTGTAAGAGGCAATCCTGAATCTATAATTTTTTGATTAGCTGCCATATTTGCTTGTAAAATTGGTGAAAGAATTCCTCCACATATAGAACCACCATGGACGCCTGTCCACCATAATAAAGACATAACAACCGTCATAATAATAACGCCAAAGAACGAATCTGTAATTCCTTGTAAAGGAATTTGAATTACCGAATAAATAAGTTCTGCAAATGTTGTATTAAATATAAAGTGACATATAGCATAAATAATTGCACAAATAGTAATAATAATTCCAGTTGGTAATAGTGATGAAAATGAATCTGCAACACCACTAGGCACACCATCTGGCATTTTAATGCTAATATCTTTTTTTACACATAAAGAATAAATATATCCAACTAAAAAACCAATTAAAATAGCACAAATCATTCCTTGACCAGCAGTCCAATCTTTAGAAATAATTCCTGTAACTGATTCCCCACTGTCTAATACCTTAGAAGATGGAGTTAATAAAATAAAAGCTGCTAAACCAGTTAAAGCGCCATTTATAGCTGTTATTACTTGATCATTCTTCAAATAAGAATAAGTAATTCCTATTACTGTAAAGAAGGCCATTAATGAAAACGTAGAAGAATATACTTGAGAACATACATCTCCTATTCCACTTTCACTAATTACTTTACTTACTGATTCAATTGGTAAGTTGGCAATCAACAGGAACAATGATCCTATCATTAAAAACGGTAAAGAAAACATCATTCCATCCTTTAAAGCCTTTATAACTTTTGTATTTGTAAACTTCGATATATAAATAACTAATGTTTCATTTATAAATTTGTTCATATTATTTATCTCCTATAAAATTTCACCATTTGATGAAATAACTCTTTTATACCATTCAAAAGAAGCTTTTCGATATCTTCTTCCACTACCTTTAGCTTGATCATCTAAATCAACATAGATAAATCCATATCTTTTTGCCAATTCACCAGTAGAAGCACTTACAATATCGATTGCTGACCAAGGAGTATATCCCATGACTTCTACACCATCTAACTCAATTGCTTTTTTCATTTCTGAAATATGGTTTCTTAAGTAATCAATACGATAATCATCATTAATGATTCCATTTTCTAATTTATCATAAGCTCCAAAACCATTTTCAACAATAAACATTGGTTTTTGATATCTTTCATAAACTTCATTTAAAATAATCCTTAATCCTGTAGGATCAATAGCCCAACCCCAATCACTTTTCTTTAACAATGGATTTTGTACTTCAATAAAGTCATGTATTTTATCATATTCTGCAATCGTTGATTTATAATAACTAAACCCTATATAATCCACAGTACCTCGTTTTAAATCTTTTAAATCTTCATCAGTTATATCTAATTGAATATTACTCCTTTCCCACTTTTTTAAAGTATAGGTTGGATAATATCCCCTTACATGAACATCACTAAAGAAATACCTCTTATCCATTGCTTTAATTCCTGCAAGAATATCTTGTGGATTACAAGAAGAAGGATAAATTGGGCCAAAATGCAACATGCAACCTACTTGCATAGAGGCATTAATTTCTTTTGCTCTTTGAACTGCTCTAGCACTTGCAACAAACTGATAATGAGATATTTGATACATTGTTTGTTCAATATTTTCATTATCTTCATATAAAACACCTGCTCCAGTCCAAGCATTAAAAGGATTATCGGTATCTATAAGATTATTAATTTCATTAAATGTCATCCAATATTTGACCTTTTTGCTATATCTTTTAAAACATGTAATCGCATATCTTTCAAAGAATGTAATTAATTGTCTATTTCTCCAACCACCATATTTTTCTGCTAAATAAAGAGGCATTTCAAAATGAGATAAAGTAACAATAGGCTCTATTCCATATTTTAAACATTCATCAAAAACATGATCATAATACTCTAGCCCTTCTTCATTAGGCTCTAATTCGTCACCTTGAGGATAGATCCGTGGCCATGAAATACTTAAACGGAAACATTTAAAGCCCATTTCAGCAAATAATTTAATATCTTCTTTATAATGATGATAAAAATCAATTCCATAATGGTTAGGATAATATTTATCATCTAATATTTCATAAGAAATTTCTCGAGGGTGATCAACGTCACCAGCTGACATAACATCGGTTACACTTAATCCTTTATGTCCTTCTTGATAGCCACCTTCGTATTGATTAGCAGCAACAGCGCCACCCCATAGAAAACTTTTATTCATAATCATTCTCCCATTTTAAATTTATCAACTGCTTTTGTTGTTTCTTCTAAATAAGAATAATTACTTATTAATTTTAACGAAGTAAATATATTAAAAACATACTGTAAAGAAGCAATATAAACAGCATTAGATAGTTCAGTTGTATTTTGAGTGGTCATAATTACAATTGTTTCATCACAATATTTACAAATTTCTCTTTTTTTATGATCACAAATCACAATTGATTTAGCATGATATTTGCGAATATCCTTTGCTATTTTTAACATTTCCATATTTTGACCTGTATGTGTTAAATAAATGCAAACTGTATCATTTGGTTTCCTTTGCTTTAAGTATTGAAGATGCATTGGATTTAAACTGTTATATGCTTTAGAAATAACCCCTTCTTCTTCAAAATTCAAACTATAAATTTCTGCTAAAGAAAAATTAATACCAGTTCCATAAATTTCAATATATTTAGCATTTTTAATAAGTTGATAAATTCTTTCTATAACTTGTTTATCTAGTAAACTTTTTGTATACTCTATCGCTCTTTTATGTAAAAGTTCGATTTTATTTAAAGCATCATCAATTGAACTCTCACTTGAAAAAGGTTCAATTTTAAAATCATTTTTCAATTCAAGTAAATGAGAATATTCAGCCGCATATTGATATTTAAATTCTTTATATCCATTAAAGCCCAGTTTCTTACACAACCTAGAAATCGTTGCACTACTGGTATAACTTAATTTTGCCAGTTCATTAATATTCTTTTTTAAAATATCTTCTTGATTATTTATTATATAATCCACTAAATACTTTTCTTGAATTGTTAAACGGTCTAATGTTTTCATTTTGTCAATAATCATCATATTTCCTCTTTTCACCGGTTAAAAGATTCAAATTAATTATCTTCTTATCTAGAAGACATCTTCATCATAATTAACAACAACTTGTAAGTCAATCTTCTGTAAGCATTTACAATCAAATCGAAAAAAACTTTCAATTTCACAATTATTAACAATAAAAATTGAAAGAAATTATCAAAAAAGGTTATTACGAAATTCAATAAATAATTTCATAACAACCTTTTTATTTTGTATTATTTTTATTTATATAAAAAGAGAACAACATTTCGCATGCGTTCTCTTTTTTTGAAGATTTTCTTACAATATTTTAGGTTGCCTTCTTAAGTGCCTCCTAAACTATTTTTTTGTCCATTTTTCAAATTCTTCATCAGTAGCTAAAACATAATGAGTTCCATCTACTAAATGTTCAGTACCTTTTGTATAATCGACTCCACTTTCTTTATAATCGTAAGTAAATGATTTACGTACTTTTTCTACACGTGGATTAGGATGAGGAATAGCACTTAATAATGATTTTGTATATGGATGAATTGGATTATCAAAGATTTCTTCAGTAGTCCCTGTTTCTACTAAATGTCCTAAATGTAATACCCCAATTTTATCACTGATATATTTAACCATTGATAAGTCATGTGCAATAAATAAATATGCAATTCCTGTTTCTTTTTGAATCTTTTTCATTAAGTTAACAACTTGTGCTTGAATAGATACATCTAACGCTGAGATTGCTTCATCAGCAATAATTAAATCTGGATTCATAATTAATGCTCTTGCAATACCAATACGTTGTCTTTGTCCACCTGAGAATTGATGTGGATAACGTGAAGCATGTTCTCTTGATAAACCAACAAGTTCAAGCATTTCATAGATTTTTTCATTTCTTTCTTCAATAGAAGAATAAGATTTATGAATATCTAAACCTTGACCAATGATATCAATAACTTTCTTTCTTGGATTTAAACAAGCCATTGGATCTTGGAAAATCATTTGCATCTTTGTATGTAATTCTTTAGATGTTTCCTTATCTAATTTTCCACCAATTTCTTTTCCGTTGAAAACAATTGATCCAGAAGTTGGTTTATATAAACGAATAATACTTCTACCAGTAGTTGATTTACCTGAACCAGATTCACCTACTAAACCATAAGTTTCACCTGGCATAATATCAAATGAAATACCATCAACTGCTTTTACAGTAAAGTTACGATTAATTTTAAAATGTTGTTTTAAATCTTTAACGACAAGGATAGGTTCTTTATTTTCCATTATTCAACACCCTCCTTTTTCATTTTTTCTAATCTGTTTTTTAATTCAACTGGCATTTCAACTTTTGGAGCTTTTTCATGCATTAACCATGAAGCAACTTTATGAGTTGTACTACCAGGTACTTTAAACATTGGAGGTTCAATTCTTAAGTCAATATTTAAAGCATACTTATTACGTGGAGCAAAAGCATCACCTTTTACTTCATGTGCTAAGTTTGGTGGTGTACCAGGGATTGTGTATAATTCATCATCATCAGTATCTAAATCTGGCATAGATGATAATAATCCCCAAGTATATGGATGACGTGGATCATAGAAAATTTCATCAATGGTTCCAGTCTCTACGATTTTACCAGCGTACATAACATTTACATAATCAGCTACTTTAGCAACAACACCTAAGTCATGTGTGATATAAATAACTGATAAATCTTTTTTCTTTTGAATATCTTGAATTAATTCAAGAATTTTAGCTTGGATAGTAACATCCAATGCAGTTGTAGGTTCATCACAAATTAAAACATAAGGATCACAAGATAAAGCAATTGCGATAACAATTCTTTGTCTCATCCCACCAGATAATTGGTGAGGATAGTTTTTCATACGTTTTTCAGCATTAGTAATACCTACTAATTGTAATAATTCAACTGCTTTTTTATAAGCTTCTTCTTTTGGTGTATTGTAATGATGAATCATTGGTTCCATAATTTGATTTCCAATTGTCATTGTAGGGTTTAATGATGTCATTGGATCTTGGAAAACCATGGCAATTTTACGACCACGAATTTCACTTTGCATTTCTTTTTCACTTAATTGACAAATGTCTTTTGTGATTCTTTCACCTGTATTTTCATCTGTCCAAGTGTAGTTAATAGAACCACCATCAATTGAACCATTTCCAGCCATGATACCCATGATTGCTTTAGTAGTAACTGACTTACCTGATCCAGATTCACCAACGATAGCGATTGTTTCACCTTTATATAAATCTAAGTTAACACCACGAATTGCATTAACAATACCACTATCAGTTCTAAAAGAGATATTTAAATCTCTGACTTCTAATATTTTTTCTCTTTCTGCCATAATTACATCTCCTTCATAGTTGGATCAAGTGCATCACGAAGTCCATCACCAAATAAGTTGAAACTTAACATTAAGATAGAGAAAATAATAACTGGAATTACCATCATGTAAGGGTAAATAGTAATTGAGTTAAATCCATCATTAATTAATGTACCTAATGAAGCCATTGGAATTGGTAAACCTAAACCAACGAACGATAAGTATGCTTCATAGAAGATAGCATTTGGAATAGACATCATAATCATAATAATCATTTGACTATAAATATTTGGTAAAATTTCTTTAAAGATAATAAACATGTTACTAGCTCCTAAAGTACGTGAAGCTAAAACGAATTCTTCTTCTTTTACTCTTAAAACTTGAGCTCTTGTAATTCTTGACATACCAATCCATTCAGTAAATGATAAAGCCATGATAATTGTGAATAATGATGCTTTCATCACCATTAATAACAATGTTAATATTACTAAAGTTGGGATAGAGTTTATGATTTCTTGAATTCTTTGCATTACTGAATCAACTTTACCTCCGAAATAACCAGAGATCAGTCCGTATGTCATACCTACAATCACGTCAATGAAGATTGCAACAACGGCAATGAATAATGAATATCTTGTACCTGTCCAAACACGTACAAATAAATCACGACCATAAGTGTCTGTACCAAAGAAATGTTCAGCACCTGGTGAAATACTTGCAATTCTTGTATTGATTGCATCAAATTTATATGATGAAAACATTGGAGCAAAAATAGCAAATACTGCGATAACTAAAATACAAATTAAACCGATAACGGCACCTTTATTCTTTTTAAAACGATTTAAAGAATCTTTCCAAGCAGGAAGTGATGGAGCAACAACGTCTTTAGTAATGTCTTGTTTATCTCCAACGAATTCAAAATCGTCTGGTAAAAATTCAATCTTTTCTAAATCCATTATTAATCATCCTTTCCTAATCTAATTCTTGGATCAATAATTCCATAAGAAATATCAATAATTAACATCATGAAAATGTACATTGCAGCATATAAGAATGAACAAGCTAAAATGATGTTGTAATCATTTGATAAAATACTATTAATTAATAATTTACCTAATCCAGGAACAGAACAAATCTTTTCAACAACCATAGTACCTGTCATTAAGTTAACTAAGATAGGTCCTAAAATTGTAATAACTGGAATTAAAGCATTTCTTAATGCATGTTTGAAAATTAAAGTTTTACGATCTAATCCTTTTGCTTTTGCAAGAGTCATATATTCACTTGTTAAAACTGAAACCATTTCAGTACGTGTAAAACGTGCAACGTTTGCAATAACCCCAACAGATAAAGCTAAAATTGGCATAATTGATGATTTAATTGCATTCGATGAACTATATGAAGTTGGTAACAATCTTAATTTTGAAGCAAATAATAATAAAATTAACATTGCAAATACGAATGATGGGATGGAAACCCCAATTACAGAAATAACTGTAGCAATTGTATCCCAAATTGTATTTTTATGTAATGCAGCAAATACTCCTAAGAACATACCAATAACTGTTCCAATAACTACTGCACATAAACCGTAAATCATAGATAATTTTGCAGCACTTCCTACAAGTGAAGATACTTGCATATCTTTGTATAAGTTAAATGATACCCCGAAATCCCCTGTTAACATATTTTGAATATAACGTACGAATTGAACCGGAATTGGTTGATCCAATCCATATTGTGCTTCAATAGCAGCTCTGGCTGAAGCACTTAATTTTTCATTGTTAATTGGAGAACCTGGTAAAAATTTAACCATTAAAAATAATACCATTAAAATAACGAATAATGTAATTAACGAAATAACTAAACGTTTTCCGATATATTTTAAGGTTGAATTACTCATCTTTTTTCCTCCTATATTTATTTAAAAAAGAAACACAATACAGAATACTATATTGTGTTGTCTTCTCTATGTTCTTTTTTAGATTGAACTATTTTGATACATATTCGAATGTATATGGAACACCAACTGGTTTAATACCTAAGTTTTTAACTTTTGTATTTTGTAAAGTAGCAGTTCCTTTTTCGAATACTGGAATATATCCTAAATCTTCACATAAGATTTTTTCTGCATCGATCATTAATTGCCAACGAGCATTAGCATCAGTTTCACTGTTAACTTTTCCCATGATTGAATCATATTCAGCATTTGACCAATGACCATAGTTGTTATTGTTGTCAGTTAAAGCTAATGTTAAATAAGTTGTAGGATCACCATAGTCAGGTCCCCAACGAGTTACTGATAAATCGAAATCTCCATTTTTTTGTTTGTTGTAGATACGATCTTGTTTAGTAGTAGCTACCATTTCTA